>Ga0326597_10000519_pt1 | contig 68723 bp, 66 predicted proteins | sample RVTome_12_FD_203789 | JGI IMG/M metagenome (GOLD analysis project Ga0326597, IMG submission 203789) | Soil microbial communities from uranium-contaminated site in the Upper Colorado River Basin, Wyoming, United States - RVT100D185 | ecosystem: Environmental > Terrestrial > Soil > Contaminated >...
GATCACCGACGCCGCATCGCGGGCCTCGGCGGAATTCGGCTTGGTCGGCACCTTGGGGGCTCCCCTCCGATGGTCGGACGGGGCACTCTACAGGCGGTCGCCGTCGGGGCGAACACCGGGCGGTGCGAGCCAGGAGAGAATGCCGCAGGCATGGCGCGTAACGCGTGCGACCGTGCCGCAGTGATGAAGTTTACGAGGGAGACCAATAAGCTGAAGAAGATGCCGTCCACTGGCCCGCTTGCGCCCGCGCAATGCGCGTGCCTGCCCCATCGCCTTGGCAGTGGCTTGAGCGTGCTTCCGCGCGCGTCCACCTTCGCGCCCTTTCGTGTGCGAAGCTTCCGCTTCCAGTGGCCCGCGGATCTCGCGACCTCCTGGGCGTTCGAGATGGAGACAATCATTCTCGGCTGGTACGTGCTGGTCGAGACGCAGTCCGTCTTCATGCTGACAGTGTTTGCCTCGCTGCTCTATCTCGGCACCCTGCTGTCGCCCATGTTCGGCCTTTTGGGCGACAGCATCGGCCTGCGCACCGTGCTGTGCATCATGCGATCAGTCTATGCGGCATGTGCCCTGGTGGTGATGACCGCGACCTTTCTCGACATCCTCTCGCCGGCACTCGTCCTTGGCACGACGTCAGTCGTGGGGCTGGTCCGGCCGTCGGATATCGGCATGCGCTCGGCGCTGGTGGGCGCCATCATGCCGCGCAACCAGCTTCTGGGCGCGATGGGAATCCAGCGCACAACCCAGGATTCGGCGCGGATCGCGGGCGCGCTGACGGGCGCCGGCCTTGTGGCGGCACTCGGCATGGGCCCCGCCTACGTCGCTGTGTCCGCCTTCTACATCCTCAGCATCTTGCTGATGCTGTCAGCCGGGGACGTGAAACTTCCCTCCCGCCATGCCGCGTCGGAGCGCCGGGCCGGCGACGCCGCAGACTTCCCACCCCACGCCTCGCCGGTCACGCGCCCCTCGCCATGGAGGGCCTTGAAGGAAGGCTTCGTCTACACCTGGAACACGCCGCACCTGCTCGCAGCGATGCTTCTTGCCCTGCTGCTCAACTGCACCGCATTCCCGCTAACCAACCACCTGATGCCGGTCGTGGCGAAGAACGTCTATCAGGCCGACCAGACCGTCCTCGGATACATGGTTGCCGCAGTCGCGACCGGCGCGCTGGTCGGCTCCCTCCTGCTCAGCCGTTTCGCGCATCGAGTGCCACTCGGGCGCATGCTGATTGCATTTGGCGTCGCTTGGTACGCGATGCTCATTGTGTTTGCACACGTGCCGACACCGGCCATCGGCATACCGGTGCTGGTGCTGACCGGCCTCACCCATAGCCTCGGGGTCGTGCCGGGGAACACGATGCTGCTGCGCAACTCCGACGAGCGCTTCCGCGGCCGGATCATGGGCATCCGCACACTGGCCATCTACGGCAACCTGCCCGGCCTGCTCCTGTCCGGTCCGCTTATCGCGGCCTTTGGCTACCCGGCGACGGCCACGTTCTATTGCGGGATCGGCATCCTGATCACCCTGATCATTGCCCTACGATGGCGCAACGTGCTTTGGCGCGCGGATGCGCCCACGAACATCCAGTGAAGCCCCGTAGATTCCTCCCGTCCCTTCACGGTCATCCGCCTCACTCAGCCGATCGTTTTACTGGCTTCGACTGGTTCCGGCGCCGGTTATGAATCCTCCCGGCGGGATGCTAGCCTTGGTTCGATTCCGACTGGCTGGGAGGCTCATTCGCGATGAAGTACGGCAGAGGTGAGGCGAAAGAATATGCCCGCGAGACGCTGCGCGGAATCTGGACATCGCTACCCTACCATTTCACGGAGAGTGACGCGCTCGACGAGGCTGCGATCCGCCATAACGTCGAGATCGTCGTTTCCGACCTCAAGATCGACGGCCATTACAGCGACGGCAATGTCGCCGAGTTCTGGTCGATGCCGCTTGAGGAGCGCAAGCGCGCGCAGGAGGTAATGCTCGAGGCCACGGCGGGGCGCGTGCCGATGATGGCGGGGACGCATCACCAGTCGGCCTTGGAAGCCCTTGCGCTAACCCGCCATGCGCAGGATATCGGGTGTGACTTCGCCATCCTGCTCACGCCCTACATCGCCGCGCGCAATGACGGAGCTGTGCTCGAATACTTCCGGTACATCGCCGAGCGGGTCGAGATCGGCCTTGTTCTGTTCAACTCGCCTGGCGCCACCTATCCGATCAGCCCGGCGCTCGCGACCGAGCTTGCGGAGATTCCCAATGTCTGCGGGATGAAGCAGGCCGACACCAACCCCGAGACGACGCTGAGGCTAGAGGAGGCGGTCGGCAACCTCATCCCGATCAGCGTGGCCGACGAGACGGTGTGGTTTCACAACATGACGCAGCTGGGCCGTCGCTGGCTCCTGACCTACACGCCGCATCTCTACCAGGTGGCCGGCTCGCTCCCGCTGCGCGACTACACCGAGCGCGTCCAGGCTGGCGACATCGGTGCGGCGGCGGAGATATCGGCAAGCCTGACGCGGCTTCGCATGGTCAACGCCGAGTGGATCCTCGAGCCGTGGCGGCTGGGACACATGCCGATCGCCGCGATGAAGGTCTGGATGGAGATGCTCGGCATGGCCGGCGGGCGAGTCAGGCCGCCGGTACTGTCCATCTCGGAGCACGAGCGCGGCGAGCTTGCGGCCGATCTCGGGAAGGTCGGTCTCCTGGACAAGGTCCTCTCCGGCACGAGCGAGGCAAGAAGCGCCGCATAGCGAAATGGCAGGGAGGGAGTGTATCCAACGAGCTCTCAGGCAAGGTTGCCGTCATCGCCGGCGGCAGCCGCGGCATCGGCCGGCCATCGCGATGGCGTTCGCGGAAGCAGGCGCGCAGACTGTGCTCGCCGTCAGGTCGGAGGAGAACCTGAAGAGAACGGCGGACGAGATCGCCGCCGCCGGAGGGCCAAGGCCCGTGACCATTGCGGCAGACCTCGGAACGACCGAGGCGTGCCACGCACTTTTCGGTGTGTCAACGGCGGCACAAAATCCTGCCAAAGGGCGGCGCAAAAGTCGGCCACTCGGCGCGCGGAGCGTTTTGTCGGGAATGGGATGAGCGCTTCGGTTGGCCGCCTGCCTTCGCCGCTCGGGTTGTCGCTAGCAGTTCGCCGAATCTTGCCTCCCCAAAGCCAACGGGGTGGAATGTACCGAGAAGTACTAAGGGGACGCAATGGTCAGCCGGACTGAGCATGATCGCTTCATCGCGGTATTGACGGCACTCGGCGGTTCGGCCGGAAATGGGAAGCTGCGCGAAAGCCTCGGCTGGGATGAAGGCACATACAGCGAGGTGAGGCAGGCCCTCATCGATGATGGCACCATCGTGCCAGGCCGGGGGCGCGGTGGATCGGTCGTCATCGCTGGAGAAGACGGCGCTCCCCCGGCGGCTGCGAAGGCCGCGCAAGTTGACCGACAAGTTCGGGCAGCCCGCCCCAACACTTCGGCCGCCAACGTCGGCTACGAGGCCGAACTCTGGCGGATGGCTGATGCGCTACGTGGCAGCATGGATGCCGCCGAATACAAGCACGTCGTCCTCGGGCTCATCTTCCTCAAGTACATCTCCGACGCCTTCGAAGAGATGCACACAAACCTTGAGGCGGAAAAGGATCAGGGAGCCGATCCAGAGGATCCCGACGAGTACCGCGCCGAGAACATCTTCTGGGTGCCGCTGGAGGCGCGCTGGGCGCATCTCAAAGCGCAGGCACGGCAGAGCACGATCGGCCAGCTTGTCGACGACGCAATGGCGGGCATCGAGCGCGACAACCCAGTGCTCAAAGGCGTTCTCCCAAAGGACTACGCCCGGCCCGCGCTCGACAAGACCCGTCTCGGTCAGCTGATTGACCTGATCTCGAACATCAAGGTCGGCGACACTGAAGCGCGGGCAAAGGACGTTCTGGGCCGCGTCTACGAGTACTTCCTTTCCCAGTTCGCCAGCGCCGAGGGCAAGAAAGGCGGCGAGTTCTACACCCCCCGTTGTGTCGTGAAGCTGCTGGTCGAGATGCTCGAGCCCTACCGCGGCCGCGTTTACGATCCCTGCTGCGGATCCTCGGGGATGTTCGTGCAGTCGATGGAATTCATCCGCGCGCACGCGAATGGGAATGGGAACGGCGGTAACGCCAGAGCCGACATCTCGATCTACGGGCAGGAGTCGAATTACACGACTTGGCGCCTTGCCAAGATGAACCTCGCGATTCGCGGGATTGATGGCAACATCGCTCATGGAGACACATTTCATAACGATCGCCACCCGGACCTCAGGGCCGACTTCATCCTTGCCAATCCGCCTTTCAACATCTCCGATTGGGGCGGAGAGCGGCTGCGCGGCGACAAGCGCTGGCAGTACGGCGATCCTCCCGCGGGCAATGCCAACTTCGCCTGGGTGCAGCACATCGTGCATCACTTGGCACCCGCGGGTGTGGCGGGCTTCGTGCTCTCAAACGGCTCGATGTCGTCGAACCAGTCCGGTGAGGGCGAGATCCGAAAGAAGCTGGTCGAGGCCGACCTAGTGGACTGCATGGTGGCACTGCCGGCACAGCTTTTCTACTCGACTCAGATCCCTCCCTGCCTGTGGTTCCTCGCCCGCGATCGCAAGAACCATAAGTTCCGTGACCGGCCCGGCGAGGTGCTGTTCATCGACGCCCGTAACATGGGTGTGATGGTCGACCGAACCCACCGCGACCTGCCGGACGCCGACATCGCCCGGATCGCCGGGATGTATCACCTCTGGCGTGGCGAGAGGGGCGTTCCGCCGGACACGGTCGGCGGGCTGACGGCGTATGCGGACACTCCTGGCTTCTGCAAGGCGGCCAAGCTCGACGAGATCCGTAAACACGGTCATGTACTCACCCCCGGCCGCTACGTGGGAGCGGAGGTTACCGAAGAGGACGACGAGCCCTTGGCTGACAAGATGGCCCGGCTTGTCGCCGCGCTAGACGCTCAACAAGCCGAGGTGGCCTGCTGCCGGTTTCACGGACACCGAGTTTAGGTGCGAAGATGGAACCGGAGGTGGACGATGGAACGCAGACGATTTGGCCGCGAGTTCAAGCTCGAGGCGGTGAAGCTGGTGCGCGAGCGGGGCGTGACGGTGGCGCAGGCCGCCCGTGATCTCGATCTGCACGAGAACCTGTTGCGCAAATGGGTGAAGGATTTTGCGGCCGACCCGCAGCACGCCTTTCCTGGCCCTGGGCAGATGAAGCCGGAGCAGCTGGAGATCGAGCGGCTGCGGCGTGAAGTGCACAAGCTGAAGGCGGAGCGCGACATCCTAAAAAAGGCCGCGGCCTACTTCGCGAGGGAAGCGCTATGAAGTTTGCGTTCGTCGCGAAGCACCGAGGGATCTGGCCGGTGCGGTGGATGTGCGAGGCTCTCGGGGTCTCGCGTTCGGGCTGGGGACCCTCGACGATCTACGGGAACTGGCGCCGCGGCACCGGCATTCTGAACAACGAGCTCTATGTTGGCCGCTTAGTCTGGAACCGCCAGCAATTTGTTAAAGACCCAGACACCGGAAGGCGTCAGGCCCGGCTCAATCCAGAATCGGACTGGATCGTGGAGCAGGTGCCGCACCTGCGGATCATCGACGATGACCTCTGGGAGCAGGCCAAGGAGCGCCAGGCGGGAACACGCATTCGTGTGTCAGCGTGCGGGAGGAACATTCGGGCGGAGCGCGCCCGTCGTCCGCGCTACCTGCTCTCCGGTCTGTTGAAATGCGGAACCTGCGGTGGCGGGTTCTCGAAGATCAGCCAGCACCACTATGGGTGCTCGACCGCCCGCAACAAGGGTACCTGCGACAACCTGCTCACGGTACGGAGGGGTGAATTGGAAGACCGGGTTCTCAATGGCCTGAAAGATCATTTGATGCACCCGGACCTCGTCAAAGCATTTATCGACGAGTTCCACCGGGAGGCCAATCGACTGGCAGCAACGCAGGATGCGACACGCGATCGGATCCAGCGCGAACTTGAGAGTACTCAGCGCGACATGGACAAAATCATCGATGCGATCAAGGCAGGCGTCCCCGGAGAGGCCGTCAAAGACGAAATGGGACGGCTCGAAGCGCGTCGGATCGATCTCACCTCTGAACTGGAGCGCGCGCCAGCGCCCATGCCCCGGCTGCATCCAAATCTTGCCGAAGTCTATCGCGCCAAGGTGTCGAACCTCGCCGAGGCCCTAAACGAAGAACACACGCGCTCGGAAGCCTCAGCACTGATCCGCAATCTCATTCAGGAAATCCGTCTTGTGCCTGACGACGGAGAGCTGAAAATCGAGCTATTCGGCGAGCTTGCGGCCCTCATCAATCTCGCAAACGAAAACCCCCGTCCGCAGGGAACGGGGGTGCAAATAACGCTGGTTGCGGGGGCACGCAACCGCTTTGGTAGACTCTGCGGTGCATGGCTACTTCCCTCCCGGTCGCAAGTAAGGTGAGATAGCCGAAAACCCGCGGTTGGACGGCCTTTCCGGCGATATTGTATAATATAGTTATGCGTATTTGGACGATCCAGAATGAGGCCGCATGGGACTATGTTCGCGAGCATGGCCGTCTTCGGGCTACCCGCCATCACCATTCCGGTGACTGGCCGGAGGCCTATGACTGGATGCGCGACCAGCTGACCAAACGCATTGGTGCGCCGCCGCATCCCGAAGCCGCGCCGCTGTGGGGCTGGTATCAATGGGAAGATGAAGCGCGGATGCGGCCCGACCTCCGCGCCGTCCGCCATCACTGGAAGCCTCCGGGCGAATATGTCCTGCTGGAGTGTGAACTGCCCGATGAAGCCGTGGTGCTGTCGGACTTCGACGCCTGGAACATCATCCTGAACAACCGGTATGTCGGCATCTCTGATGAAGATGAGGATGCCTACGCCGCCGTCCGCCGCAAATACGATTTGCGGCCGAGTGAAGAGCTGGCGGAGAATCTGCGAACGATTTTTTACAGGAGCTGGGAACGGGTCATCGACATGGATGTCCTGACAGAGCCGGACTGGCATGCGATGAAGAAAAAATCGATACAGGCCTGCTTCTGGCAGATAGGGCTGGACGAGGTGAAGTCCTTCAGAAGATTCAGCACGGCCTCAAGCGTCCACGAAAAGACCGTATCAGCCTTTGGCATTCGCGGACCAGATATCCTGCCACGCACGAAACTCTGACGGCCTGATCCGGTACCTTGCAAAATTTCCCTCGTGAAGGCTTAGAAGTTCGGTTTCTGCGAGTTCACGGAACGTCTCGCGGTCCTTTGGCTCGATCCTGTCTTCGGTCCAGCGGGCGATATGATCGGCGGCATCCTTGCGGCCCATCACCTGGCGGACAACGGTTCCCACGATTTCCCGTAATTCATCACGATAGCGCAGCCTGAGCGGATCAGGGTTGCCCAGGGATTGCCGGACGGCGGCATAGCGCGCCGCCGAGCGCTCATACGCCCAGATGAAAACGTCCTTCAACAGCTCGATCCGGTTAAGCTCGTAAACGCCGAGTACGGCCTCGGTGTATAGCTCCCTTGACACGCCTTCGAATGAGAGCGGCGCAAGATTTGCCCTGAACAGGGGAATATTGGCCGCGAGGCGCGAAACGCGCTTGTTCACATCATCGAAGGGCTGCAAATACGGCAGCTGGACCATGACGAAAAGCGCCTGTTCGAACGGGTCCCCGATGGCCCCGGCAGAGGCGAGTATCTGGTCGAAGCATTCCTCTATGACCTGCGGCACCTCCAGCGGGAGGAACGCAGATTTCTCGATACCGACCGCAATCTGCCGCAGCCGTCCCGGCGCGTCGGGATCGGCAAGCAGGTTGTTGGCCAGCATCGCGTGAAGGTTGAGAATCGTATAGCGGTTGAACCCGATTTCACCTGCCTCGGCGACCAGGAATTCGATAGCGTCCTTATGGTTCAGGATCATTTGCGCTTCGAGCTGGTCTTTGCCCGCAGCGGCTTGTCCGAAATCGATCAGCCGTTTGGTGTCGAGCAGTGAATAGGTATTGCCCTCAAGGCGGCTTGAATTCCACGACAGATCGATCAGAACGCGGTTCAGTATCTGTCTGGCATATGTACCGGCAGGCTGCTCCGCAATTTGCGGTTTTCCGATTTCGTGCAGGTGCGCGCGCTCCGCTTCCCCGAGATAAAATGTCTCGTTGGGTCTGTAGTTATCGAGGAAAGCGCGATCGTAGCCGACCGGTTTGCGCATTTGTGGCGGCTGCGAGACATAGCGCCGTATCTCTGCGCCTTCTTTCGAGACGGGCACCGGCTGCTCGCCGCCCGCCGCTGCGACCGCAGCTTCCGCCGCCGCGCCGCCTTGCGCTGCCAGACGGTACTTTGCCGCCCGCGCCTCGCCTTCCTGAGCGAGCCTGCCATTGTCGGCAAGATGTTTCAGGCGGTACTGCAAGGTCCGCATCGGAACGGCCTTGCCAAGCTGTTCATTGATCTGCTGGGCGGATAGCCCGCCGGGACGGGCGGCCACCACGTCAATGATCGCCTGTAGGTCCTGCTCGTCGATACGCCTTGCCACGATTTCTCCTATGTTGCGCGATTGTCTCTCACGCAAGTAAACCATAGAATCGCGCAAAAATCAATAATCGCGCAGCTATTTCTTGCGCGATAAGCGGTTTCCTGCGCGATAGCCAAATCGCGCAGGAAATATCCGGTCAATGCCAAAAGAAAGCGGCGCGGACCTGAAAGGTCCGCGCCGCCGGGGGCGACCATCTATTCGCCGTCACTCATCAGCGCCGTCATCGGCGGCAGGGAAGCGCATGGCATCCGGCAACCACTCCCGCGCCTTCTGCTGGAAGGCATCCGGCTCCTGCGCCTCGAACGCCTGTTCGAAATGCCGCATCAGGCACGAGACAAGTTCGGATTTCTTGAAACTGCGCAGCATACCGATGCCGTGGCGCTCGGCGCAGCCGCATTCTTCCGCGACAGCAAGAAGCTGCCCGCGATTACGGCGTTCAAAAAACCGCCTGTCGGGTTGCCAGTGCATGCGCATATCGGCGGCAAGGTGGGTAGCGACACGATTGAACAGGCTTTCGCCAGTGTCGAGACTGCCACTGTCGTGCTGCCCGAAACTGATGGCCGCGATAAACATATGCAGCTGGTCAAGCTGCCCGTCATCAAGCGCTGCCAGCGCTTCGTAAAGCGCGACCTCGTCGAACGGATAGGGACGAAGCTGCTCGATGGGCGGCATCTCGTCGTCGGTGGCAACGCCAAGCCAGCCCGCATAAAGCCGCGCCTTTTCTTCGAGCGCGGCCATCGCCTCCCCTTCTGCGTCCTTGACGGCGGCAAACCGGAACGCCTGATGCGGGTTCAAATTGTCGAGCGCCGCGATGATGGCGATCTCCTTCGCCTTGCGGGGATTGTCCGTCAAAAGGCTGGCGACCGCCGCGCTCTTCTGCCATGCGATGTGACGGCAAAGCGGGGCGCTGTAGGCCGGACGCGCCTTCTTGGGCGCAATCGGATTGTCCGCCGTTTCGCTGCGGACCTCCTCGTCGATCACGGGTCTTGCGAGGTTTTCCCTGATCTCGACATTGCCTGTCGGCGAAAGATTGATCAGCACACCGCCCTGCTGTTCGTCGCCGTCTTCGATCTCGCGGTACTGCCACGAAGGAATCCGGTAGCTGTTTGTGACCTCCACCCATGCAGCCCTACCGTCATAATCTGCGGCAAGGGTTTCGACCGCCCTTGTCTGCAATTCCATGAACTGCTCCGCATCGTCGAAATAGCTGGTTTCGCCATCGGCAAAGAGGTCGGTGGTGATGCTGCCGCGATAGTCTTCGAGCGCGAATATCGCCATCGCCACGGTCGGGCGGTCGTCGATCAGACCGGATTTGATCTCTGCCGGACTGTAGTAGCCCGGATTGCGCACCAGATCATCGAGCGCGTCGCGCTGCCGGTCGTGACTGCCGAGCGTCAGGGCTTCGGCCATCGCAAGTGAAATCCGCTTTTCGGCAAGCGCTTCCTTCGCTTCCTCGCAAAGATCGTTCAGCACAAGCCGCCGCCTGATCGTCGTCTCCGACAGGCCGGTCTTTGCGGCAAGGTCATCGAGGGTCGCGCCATCGTGCAGCAGCGCGGCAAAGCTTGCAGCTTCGTCCAGCGGCGGCAGGTTTTCGCGCTGAACGTTTTCGATGGTGGCAAGCCGCAAGCTGTCTTCGTCCGACAAGTCCTCGCGGATTTCGACCGGAACTTTATACGAGCCGCTGATGCTTTTTCTCTTTTGCAGCAGCTTGAGGGCGCGGTAGCGGCGCTCACCGCTGACGATGCGAAATTTGCGCTTCTCCCCGCGCGTGACCACGAGGTTTTGCAGCAGCCCGTCCGTCTCGATACTGGCGGCAAGTCCTTCAATGGTCGCCGTGTCGAGCGAACGGCGCGGGTTTGCCGCTGGCGGCTGAAGGCTGGATAGTGAAATGGATTGCAGTGTCATGTGTATTCTCCTTTTCGTTTGATGATGATGATGATGGGACGGCTCATGCCGTAATCCGGCCTTGGGCGCGGGCCTCGGCGGCATAAGCGCTTAGGGTTTTGAGCGGCTGGAAATGCAGGTCGCGTTCAACGGGCAGACCGATACGCCCGCGCACTGCTTCGATCTCGGAAATGCTGACGCTGCCGAGTTCGGCACAGCCAAGACCGAGATCGCAAAGTCCGAACGCGATGTCAGGTTCTTCGGGGTCAAGCTCGGTCAGGAGCCACGTACAAGCGGCATCCGGCGTAAACAGCTTCACGACCGGAATAAAATCCGGCTCCGCTTCGCCCGCGTCCTGAAACCGGACGCGCAAGCGGCCATTGCGCAGCAATGCCGCCCTGATTTCTTTCGTAAGTAGTACCATCGGTATCTTCCTTTCTCTTCCTTCCCATCGGGAAGGGGTTGCGTATGCAACCGTTGGCCTTCGCCGAGAACGGATGGGTCCGGGTCGGTACGGGTTCGGGCATGACCGGGCTGCGCACCGCGCGCATCACACTGATGCGCGACGCAGGCGCGGTGCTGTCATGCGGCTAGAAGACGTGCCAAGGGAGGGAAGGCGGTGCCTTCCCTGGCCCCTACTGTCCGGGAAGAAGACGGCGGCAAAGCTGCCGGCCGTTTAGATGTGCGAGGGATCGAAGCCGAAGGCCGAAACACACGCGGGCCGCGGGGTTCGGTTCACGAGAGCCCGGTTGCCCGGCGCTACCGCGCAGGGCAGCGCACCCGGCAAACCCGGTACGAAAATCTCCGAACGAGAATTCGCCTTAAACGGAAAATTGGGAGGCAGCCTCTTCGGCACGCCCGGCCAGATAATGCTGAAACTCGGCCAGTAGCACCGCGTTAGGACCGCAATCATCCGCGAGCAATCCGTCGGTTTCGGCGATCGCCTGCGGATAGGTCCGCCACGGCACCGACCCTTCTTCGGCCATGAGGCGGCGGGCAATGGCCACATCATAATCTCGTCTCTCCTCATCGGACATGACGTGCGGCGCTTCGACGTAAATCAGCCGTTGCCCGAGTGAGCGCAGCCGCTCATCTGCAAGCTGCCCGATCAGGGGCGCGCGGTGCGCCCATTCCAGCGCGTGAAAGCGATCCATGACCGCGTTGTCTTCATTACCGGCAAACCCGTCATATATCCGGCCTTCGACGTGGGGCGATGTCTCCCGCTCCCCGCGGCTCCGGATAAACGCCTGCACGAGCCGGCCGGCAAACTGCTTGTCGTTCCTGACCAGGGCCGCCCGTTCCTTCAGGACCGGAAGCGCCGGCGCTGCGCTTCGAATAGCCTCCGGCGAATCCTCGTAGGAAAGGACAATCGGGCAGGAATTGGTGCGCATCCCCCGCACCGGTTTGGGGAATTCCGAAAGGCGGGCAACCAGCTCTTCGTCGCTCATAACGGCGAGTTCACCTGGGTCGCTGGAAAGGCAAAACACAATCTGTTCCGAGCCGTTGTCCGGATTGACGCCAAGGACGGTGACCATCCACGAGTAGGAACGGGTGCCGTAAAAATCGGTAAGGGCAAAAAACTCCTCGCCGGTCGCAAAGTCGGTCACGCTCGCCTTCTTGGAGAAGCGCAGAAAGTTGGACCAGTAGGCGGGCACGCGCTCGGCCATGACGCGGCACATATGTATCGTCGCCTCCGCGTCCGCTATCGCGTCGTGCGCGCCGCCATGTTGAAACCCGTTCGCGGCCGCGAGCCGTTCGAGATTGAATGAAGGCGTTCCGTCTCCGTTGAATGGGACCGACAGCGCCCCCGGCGCTATACAGGCAACGGCCCTTGCCATCCGCAGAACGCAAAGCCGGCAATTACCATTCTTGTTGGTCAGGTACGGATCATGAAGCGTCTTGTAAAAGGCCTGCCTCAGCAAATGTTCATCGAAGCCGAGCGAATTGTGGCCAAGGAATATCGCCGGCGACCATTCCGCCAGTTTCGCCCTGATCGCCCTTACCATCTGGTAGTGCGTCGGCAGGGCCGAATCGAGAAGTCGCCCGACAGTTATCCCGTTTACGACCAGGGCACCGGGCGACGGGACGACATAGGGCAAAAGACGGCAGCGGATTTCGAAACGGTCCAGTTCATTCAGCTCGTAGTCGGTCCTGATCGCGCCAAACTGGAGAATCTGGTCGAAGGCCGTATCGGTTCCCGTGGTTTCGGTGTCGTAAAAAACGAAACTCATGACACAGCCTCCTGCCGCCCTGCGCTTAAGCGAACAGGTTCCCGAGCCTGAAACGCATCGCCGACGCGCTAACCTTGTATTCCTTGGCGAGCGCGCCGACCGCACCTTCATCGTCGATATCGAACGGCTCCCCTGCGAGCGAACGGGCAAGAAAGGATGCCGGCATCAAAAGCTCGGCGGCAAAAAAGTTTGCTTCGATCTCCATGTCTTCGACGCCGGTGGACGATACGGCATCGCGCATCAGCATCGGGAAACCCTTATCGACGTGGATTTCCTTTGTGATCTCCGCGCGATGAAGGACCAGATGCCCGCATTCATGGGCAATCGTGAATCGCTGCCGGTTGGGATGGTGCAGCGCATTGACGCCAATGATCGGCGTTCCCTCCTTCACGTAAATCATCCCGGAAAGCTCTTCATCGAGCGGCGAGTACCGGAGCTGCGCTTCAAGCGACTTGGCAATGCGTTCGACGGGTACGGGAGCGGAGGTGATTTCGTGTTCCTCCAGCAGCGTTTTGGCGCGCTTTTGAATCGTGTTCCTTTTCTGCGGGGTCATTGATCCTCCTTTTCTGTGCCGGTGTGCCTGTCATTCGGGACGCCGCCCATCAGGCTCAGGACTTCACGTCGCTGTTTCTCGGTAAGCCCCTCGCCCGCGAGCGGCAGCGACGCGGCCCCGCCCCCCTTGCCCGGAAGCGAGCGCGGCGACAGCAGCAGCAGCGCCGGCGAATCGAGTTGAAGCGCTCCCGCCAGTCCAAACAGATGATGGACCAGCACCTGCTGCCTTCCTGCTTCGATATTTGCGAGCGATGCGCGGGATATCCCGACCTGCTTCGCAAGCTGCTCCTGGGTCTGGCCGAGACTCTTGCGCAAGTCCCTGATTCTTTTTCCCAAATTTTTATAGATTTTGTCAGCGTCCATATATCGGGAATACACGCAAACTGTTTCCATGTCAATCACGCAAACCAAATTGTTTATGAAACAAACGTCTGAAAAGATGGCACAATTGACATTCCGGCCGGGATTTGAGATAACTGAATCACGAGCGACGCCGAGGGCATCGCGGCAACACACAGATCGAGGATCGGAAATATGAGCGATAGTGAAGCAATGACCCGCAAGCGCGGTGACGAAGAAGGCGGGGACGGACACAAGCATCCGCCGGACGGCGTGTTTACGGCCTCCGTCGGAAACGAGGGCTTGGAATTCAGCGCGCTGGAATTCACCGACCCGGTCCCGACCGCCCGTCAAATCATCACGGCGGCAGGATTCCATCCCGCCGAAGAACACCTGATCTTCAGGGTGTCCCGCGACCGGCGGCTGAGGGAACTGGAACTCGACCAGACGACCGATCTTCGTGACCGTCACGAGGAGCGCTTCATTATCTTCAGGAGCGACCGGTCATGGCGGGGCATCATTGACGGCAAGCGCTTCGAATGGGGCGCTCGCGACATCCTCGGCCGCGTCCTGAAGTGGCTCGGCGGCGTCGATCCCGACAAATTCGGGGTCTGGCTGGAGCGCAAGGATGAGCCGGACCTTCTCATTGCCGACGATGACAGGGCCAGTCTGAAACCGTCCGGCGTCGAGCGGTTCCGCACCGACCGGCTCTTCAAAATCTGCATCGAGGACAAGGTCTTTCCCTGGGACGCAAAGACGATCACCACCGAGCAGATCGCCACGCTTGGCGGCTGGGACGTGTCCAAGGGCGTTATCGAGGTCGATGAGGATCAGAACGAACGGACGTTGGAACCGGGTGAGGTGATCAGGCTGCGCCCCGGCGTCTCCTACGGGAAAAAGCTCTGCTTCAAACGGGGGGCGATATGAATGCCCGTATCGAAGCGGAACTCGCTCTGCTCCGGCAGCATTTCCGGCAGATCGATTACCTGAGTGCCGGTGGCATGCACTGGTTCCAGGTCCATGCCCTGAGAACGCCCGACGACTGGTCGCCGGCCGAAATAAGAGCCGCGTTCGCGGTCACCGAAGGCCATCCGGGTGCCGAACCGTACGGCTTTTTCGTTCCCAAGGACCTGGCGAAAGGAGGCAAGCCGCCCTCGGAACATCCTGCGCCGAACCAGCCGCCCTTCGATGGCGATTGGCGCTTTCTGTCATGGAACCCGGTCGGATGGCAGGCGGCAGCCGACGTCGCTACCGGTTCCAACCTGTGGGGCTGGGTGCGCTCCTTCCCGCACCGCCTCCGGGAAGGAGTCTGATGTCATGAACTTACTCAGGCTCGCCGCCGCAGACCGCCGTCGTCTCTGGGCGCACCTGCTGCCCGAAGACACGATGAAGGAGCAGGCCGCATTCCTGTTTTGTAAAGCTTCGCAATCGGGGAATGGGCTGGTACTCGAAGCGGCCGATCTGCTCATGCTCGGACCGTCTGATTTCGCCGCGCAATATGAAGACTATATCGAGCTAACCGACGAAACCCGGATCAGACTTATCAGGCAAGCGCACCACACCGGCACGGCGCTGACCGAGCTTCATTCACATCCCGGTCCGTGGCCGGCCGCATTTTCGCTTTCGGACCGTATGGGCCTGCGCGAAACCGTTCCGCATATGCGCTGGCGCCTGAAGGGCAAGCCCTATCTTGCCGTCGTGGTCGCGCCGAGCGGTTTCGACGCCCTTGTCTGGCCGCAGGGCGCGGAAATCCCCGAAGCCCTGGCCGGTATCGAGACTGACGGTAGTCTCACCGCGCCGACCAACAACTCTCTCGGGGGATGGGCCGATGCCTGATGACCGCTTTGATCGCAACGAACGGCTGTTCGGCAAGGAAGGGCAGCAAAAGCTGCGCGGGACCCGCATCCTCGTGATGGGCGCGGGCGGCCTCGGCAGCCATGTCATTGCGCAAACGGCGCTGCTCGGCGTCGGCGGCATCGACACCGTCGATCGCGAGGAGCTGTCGCTTTCCAATCGCAACCGTTACCTCGGCGCGTGGCACACCGACGCGATCCCCGGAACCTCGAAGGTCAGTCTCGCAAAACGCCATGTTAGCCTGATCGATCCGTCGATAGCGGTTACGGCGATCAATGACGATATCGTCTCGCCCGCATCTCTCGAAGCCCTCCGGCGCGCCGATTACGTCTGCGGATGCGTCGACAATGACGGCGTCCGGTTTTTCCTCAACGAGGCCTGCCTCGCCTACAACAAGCCGCTGATCGATCTGGCGTCCGACGTGCCCGAGCCGGGCATATTCGGCGGACATGTCGCTATCATAACCGGCGACCACGGCTGTCTGCACTGCCTGGACCTGCTGGACCGGGACGAAGTCCGGCGTTTCCTGTCCAGCGCCGAAATGCTCGAAAACGAGGCGGCGGTCTACGGCGTCAAAAAGAGCGCGCTATCCGCGACCGGCCCTTCCGTCGTGTCCGTCAACGGCGCTGTCGCCTCGCTCGGCGTCACCGCCTTCATGGCCTTGGTGACCGGCACGGCGCTGCCTTACAATTTCCTGAACTACCGTGGCGATCTCGGCACCGTCACCCGCAAAACGACTGCGGCCGTTGAGGATTGCTACTACTGCGCTACGGTACGCGGCACAGGTGACGGGGCGAACCTCGAACGGTATTTCCGCAAAGCGCGGCCTCTCGACGCAAGACCGGCAGCGTGAGTCCGAAAACCGAAATAAATATTTTTGACATCTGAAAGATTAGCCTCACAGCAATGAGAAAGACCGGCGGCACATTCGAACTTAGCGCGACCGATCTGGTGGGCCACCAGAATTGCCGGCATCTGTCGCGTCTTGACCGCGCGGTCGCCGCCGGCGCTTTGGCAAAGCCGAAAGTCTGGGACCCGTTGCTGCAAATCCTGTGGAAACGGGGATCGATTCACGAACGGAATTACGTCGCGCATCTTGAAAAGGCGGGACTGGACGTTGTCAGAATTGACGGCGTGGATGTCACCGATAGTGCTGTCGCCCTGACCCTTGATGCGATGAAAAAGGGCGTCCGGGTAATCGTGCAAGGAGCGCTGTCATCGCAGGGCTGGGTCGGGCGCGCGGATGTTCTACGGCGTGTCGAAACCCCGAGCGCGATCGGCAACTGGTCGTACGAGGCCATCGACACAAAGCTCGCGCGCGAAACCAAAGCCGGAACGGTGATCCAGCTTTGCCTCTATTCCGACCTGCTCGCACAGGCACAGGGCGTGGCGCCCGAATACATGTATGTCGTTGCGCCGTGGTCGGAGTTTGAACCGCAACAATACCGGGTTGCCGACTACGCGGCGTATTTTCGCAAGGCAAAGCGCTCGCTGGAGGCTGCCTTGCCGGAACCAGCGGAGGAAACCTACCCCGATCCGATAGAGCATTGCGATATCTGCCGCTGGAGCGAAAACTGCGACAAGCGCCGCCGTGATGACGATCATCTTTGCCTCGTCGCAGGGATTTCGAAAATCCAGATCAACGAGCTGAAGCCGCGCGGTATCGCGACGGTACAAGCGCTCGCCGCCATGCCCCTGCCGCTAAACTGGAAACCGGGTCGCGGATCTGCGGACACCTACGGACGCGTCCGCGAGCAGGCGCGGATTCAGCTCGAAGCCCGCGAGGCCGGCCAGATGAAATTCGAACTGCTTCCTGTGCAAAGCGGTCTCGGACTTGGCCGCCTTCCTGAACCGTCGGTTGGCGACGTTTTTCTCGATCTGGAAGGCGATCCTTTTGTCGGGGAACACGGCCTCGAATATTTGTTCGGCTACATGTTTTCAGATGACGCCGGCAAATTCCGATATCAGGGAGAATGGGCTTTTTCGCGCGGCGAAGAAAAGCAGGCATTCGAGAATTTCATCGATTTCGTCATGGCGCGGTGGGAGCAATTCCCGGACCTTCACATCTATCACTACGCGCCCTACGAACCGGCAGCCCTGAAGCGCCTGATGGGACGTTACGCCACCAGGGAGGAAGAACTCGACCGCATGTTGCGCGGGAAATTGTTCGTCGACCTCTACCAGGTCGTCCGCCACGGCGTTCGCGCGAGCGTTGAAAGCTACTCGATCAAAAAGCTCGAACCGTTCTGCGGTTTCGTGCGCGAGACGCAACTTGCCGAAGCGAATGCCGCGCTGGCTAATCTTCAGGCCAATCTGGAACTTGATGACATTCCCTCGATCTCGGACGAAACCAAGGCCGCAGTACGCGCCTACAACAAGGACGATTGCGGCTCCGCGGCTGCTCTGCGGACCTGGCTCGAAGAATTGCGCGGCCGGCACATTACCGCCGGAATAAACGTTCCCCGTCCGCTGCCCGGCGATGGCGAACCCAATGAAAAGATCACGGACTGGCTGGTCAAAATAAATGCGCTGATCGAAAAGCTGACGGCCGGCATTCCGGCCGAGCCTGAAGAGCGCAATGAAGAGCAGCAAGCGCTGTGGGTTCTGGCGAACATCCTCGATTGGCACCGGCGCGAGGAAAAGGCGGTGTGGTGGGAGTATTTCCGGCTCGCAGACCTGTCGGCGGAAGATTTGCTCGATGAGCGGGCGGGATTGTCGGGCCTGTCATTCATGGGCGAAGCCGGCGGCACCGCACAGGCGCCGATTCATCGATACGGCTTTCCGGCGCAGGAGACCGAACTTCGCGGAGGCGAGGATTTGCGGAGCGCCGGTGGCGACAGGCTGGGCAAAGTCGAAGCCGTTTCGTTCGACGAACGTACGGTTGACATTAAAAAGCGCAAGGACACGGCCACGCTTCATCCGCAGGCGGCATTCGCTCATACCTATGTGGGCGGACAGGTGATGGCCGATTCGCTCGTGCGGATCGGCGAATATGTCGCCGCACACGGCCTGCATGGCGACGGCCCCTATCAAGCTGCCCGCGACCTTCTGCTGAAGGTGCCCCCGCGTGTCGGAGATCAACCGCTCCGCCACGAAACAGAAACGACGGTACAGGCGGCAGTACGTTTGTGTGGCCACCTTACAGGCGGCGTGCTTCCGATTCAGGGGCCCCCGGGTGCAGGCAAGACATTCACCGGTGCGCAGATGATCTGTGAACTCGCGCGCCAGGGTAGAACGGTCGGCATTACTGCGAACAGCCACAAGGTCATCCGCAATGTGATCGATGCGGTGATCGAGGCGGCGGACAAACAGAACACCGGTTTGCATTGCTGCCAGAAAGCCGGCGAAGTCGAAGAGCCGCGCCACAGACTGTCTTTTGCAAAGCGCAACGAAGACCTTCTGGCGGCGATCGGGAACACAGCCCAGGTGGGCGGCGGGACGGCGTGGCTGTGGTCGCATCCGGACGCCTTCGAGACTCTTGATATCCTGTTCGTGGACGAGGCGGCGCAGATGTCGCTCGCCAACGTACTCGCTGTTTCACAAGCTGCAAAGGCGCTCGTTTTGATCGGCGATCCGCAGCAGCTTGATCAGCCAACGCAGGGCAGTCATCCGGAGGGGACCGATGCTTCGGCGCTCGATCACATTCTCGCCGGTGAGTACACCATTCCTGCCGACAAGGGACTGTTTCTCGAAGAGACATGGCGGCTGCATCCGCGCATCTGCGCATTTACGTCCGAGCTTTTCTACGATGGCAAACTTGCGTCCAGAGACGGGCTTGAGCAGCAAGTTATCGGCGGTCCCGGTCCGGTGACCGGCGCGGGTCTGTTCCATCTGCCGGTCTGGCACAGCGGCAATCAGAATTGTTCTCCCGAAGAAGCGCAGGCTGTCGGAGCAATGGTCACCGCCATACTCGAAAGCGGCGCAACATGGATCGATCGCGACGGCCTGCAAAAACTGGTTACGCTTCAGGACGTTGTGATCATCACGCCCTACAACGCACAGGTTTTCGAGATACAGCAGCAATTGCCGGGAGCGCGTGTCGGCACCGTGGACAAATTTCAGGGGCAGGAAGCTCCCATCGCGATCTACTCGGCGGCGACCTCAAGCCATGCGGACGCGCCGCGCGGAATGGAGTTTCTATACAGCCTGAACCGGCTTAACGTGGCAACGTCCCGCGCCAAATGCGTATCGATTATTGTCAGCTCGCCCCTGATTTTCGAGGCCGAATGCCGGACGCCAAGACAAATCCGGCTCGCCAATGCTTTCTGTCGGTATCTGGAGCTTGCCGAAGAAATCAAATCTCCTGCTCTTCCGCATCCGGTTCCTGAAGCAGGGGGCAATCAGGCCACGCCGCCCGGAGCGTAACCAGATCGGTGATCGGCCTCGGAAATCCACGCCCGGGGGACGGCAGGCGATTGCTGAGATCAATGAGACGGTCGTAACCTTCGTCGCCGGGCATCAAAAGCATATAGTCGTAGGACCGCAGCTGGCGTTCGCGAAAGATCAGCAGGGGACGATCCTCATCCGGATAGGCCAGCCCCTTGGCCGCTCCGATTTCGATTTTGTGGTTCCTGTTGGACCCGGCGCTGTAGACGCAGCGGCGCACTTCGACTTCTTCCCTTGTGCCGTCGCCGAGAACCCGTGTGAGATAGACACGCTGTATCTCGAAGTCGGTGAGGCGAAAATACCCGACGATGACATCGGCATTGAAATGGACCTGCGCCCACCGTCCGCCGGCACCCGGAACCTGTGCCAGAAGGATGCGATCGAAGACCGCTTCCGGCGCTGCCCCGGCAGCAGGTCCCGGCCTGGCAGCAGCGGCTCGTCTGCGTACGCGGACTCCTCCGGCCTGGCGCGCTCCCTTTATCGGCCTGATGATGTTTTTTGCGGCCCGTTCCAGCGCTTCCGCGTCGATCGACCTTATGCCGGGAGCATGGCGTTCCAGAAATTCTTCCAGCGCACCAAGATCAATTTCATCGGCCTGGTCGGCAGTGATAATCGTATAGGCTTCGAAATTCGCCATGAGGCCGCCGGGCGTCAGGTTGCCCGACCCGACGATCAAGGTGCGGCCGCCGTCTGAGTGCGCAAAGTCTGAAACCTTCGGGTGGAACAGGCCACGGCTTTCGTTCCAAAAGACCTTTGGACGAAAATTCCGGTGACGCCGTTCCAGTTCCTGCATCCGCTCAAGCGTCGCCCTGTTGGTAACGGCGTCGATGCCGACGACAAGGTCTATTTCACCGCCGCCATTCATAAGGTCGTGGACCACTTTGTCCTCGATCAGATGATCGACGCCGTCACGCGATGCAAAAGCATACAGGCCGCGCCAGTTGGATGCTCGCGCCGCGGCGGCAATAATCGCCTCGTACAAATAGGTGGTTCCGGTAAAGGTCGGGTCCTGTATGCAAACGCTCAGTTGCATCCGTCACGCCCTTCGCATTCGTGTCAGGGTTCTAGTAACGGATAAACGGAACCCTCGTCATCAACCGGGACGGATGCAGGCATGACGCGATCAAAGCCTTCCATCAATTCGTCATAGGCCCTGACTTTCGGTCCCTTCTTTTTGGGCAGTCCGGGTTTGGAGAAAATCAGGACATATTCGTGAACATTCTTGAAAAGGAAGTTCGGCGGATAAGGATAGCTTCCGAATATCGGCCGCTGCGCTCCGTAGCTGCCCCATTTGCCGCCCGATCCGTCCTTGGACCAGATAATTTCGTTGATCATCACGAATCCGATATCACGCAATAGCAAAGCAAAATCGCTGGCGAGTGGAAACGTCAGCAACCCGTGATCGGTATATTGATTGACGTTTGCGGTGACGACGCAGAGCTTCCGGCCAGGCATAAGCACCCGGTAACACTCCTCGAAAACTGGCCGCAGCGAATCCAGAAATGCGGCGTAGCCACCGCGATTGCCGAGGTTGTTTTTCCCTTTGCCGTAGTCGGCTTTGTCCCAATAAGGGGGGCTGGTCACGACCAGGCCGACACTGCCTTCCGCAAGAAAGCCCATTTTCCTGCTGTCGCCGTGGACCGCAAGCAACGGCTCGAAATCCGCGGCATGGCCGTTGTGAAGCGCCCGGCATTCTTTTTTTATCGTCCGGACATAGGTTCCGTTCTGGTCAACGCAAACGGCGCGACGACCGAGGGGTATTGCGGCACGCGCGGTCGTGCCGGTCCCGGCAAACGGGTCCAGAACGGTTTCACCATAAAAGCTGAACAGCTTTGTCAGGCGGTGCGGTATTTCAACGGGAAATACCGCCGGGTGATCGTCCCTTCGGGTATTGGCGATGGTCCATACGGTCTTGGTATATTCACGCCATTCCTCCTTGGAGATTTTGCTTTTCTCCTTGATCGCCGCATCGACGGGTACGGTCATTTGCTCTCCATTCCTATTCTTGTTCATTCGTGGCCGTACGCTGTTCGGCTTTGATTGTGTGGGCGGTAAATTGCTGCAATTCGGCGACGAAGCCCGGTTCAAGTCCCGCCAGCCCTGCCAGTGTTTTGTCGATCTGGCCGCGTAGCTCGTCATATCCGTTTGGCGAGAAAGCAAGTGAAGTGCGCCCGCGATTGACGCTAATGATCGGGTTGGTGCGGATAAGCGACCAGAGCTTCGATCCAAGCGCGGACAATGTGGTGCGCGTTTCGCCGGACAAGGCGTCCGGCCCGAATGGCAAGTCTGATATAAACCTGCCGCTGACGTGGAATCCGTCACCGGTTACGTGCCACCACCAATAGGCCAGATGGCTTGAAAGCACCGCAAATCCCGCTAAGGCGTCTTCTTCGCTCGCGAAACCGATTCCGTAGAGCGGATGCTCTGACAGCGCCGGAGCGCAAGCCAGCAGGCCGGGAGGGGGCCTCAGATAGGCGTTGAGAAAATTGTAGGCCGTGGGACCGACAAAGACTTCATGCCCGCCGCTCTTCAGAACCCGCGTCAGGCTGGTCCTGCGCATGCCGGCGCAGGTATTTTCAAAACGGTCCCAACGTGCGGCAAGGGCCGAGAACGCGCGGGCCTGACAGTCGCCGTCTATTTTCGGAATTCCGGTCTTGATATCGCAGGCGACCGGGGTGAAGCGAATCCCGGAAAACATTGCCGCCCGGCTGTCCCCGCGCCATTTCCTGAGCGGCCCGGACGCAATGACCGCGCGTTTGTCGGCGTCGCGACGATCCCAGATCAGTATGGCATTGCGCGTCTTGACGTCCTCGCCAAAGAGGGCATGCGGCTGACGGTCAAAAAATGCGAACTCCCAGGTACCCGGCGTGTTCTGCATAAATGACCGGATATGGCTGTATTGCCGCCCGGTATTGCAAGCCAGGGAAAGGGGAAGAACGAGCGTTCCTGCCGCCTGCCCTGCCGGAGCAAGACGGACCATCTGCTCGACAAAAAGCGTATAGATTTCCGTTCCCGGACGGGCGCCACCGCCGAGACTTTGAAAAGCAGACGCCAGTGCCGGTAGATCGTCCCGCGCGCCCAAATCCGCATAGGGTGGATTGCCGAATACAATGAACGGGCCGTTCGCAGCCTGCGCAAACAGCCTGTTCAGTGGAATGCGGTCGCGGAATGACGGACCTTGTCCGTCCACGGCGGGCAACTCTCCGCCGTTCAGGTTTTTTCGCACCCGGTCAAACGTCCGGCGGCCTTTGGGGCCTGATTCGGGATCGAGCCGAAGGGCGTCGACACAGGCGAGATTAATCCGAAGGCGATGCCAGAGCAGTAGCGGGACACGCACCGGCCCGCCATCTGCAAGACAGTCAGCCAGAAGAACAAAAGCGGCCGCGTCAGGCGCCCACGGATCGATGTCGGCGCCAAACAGGCATGTCTCCGCCAGCGCTTCTGCCGGTCGCGCCGGCCATTGCCGTTTTAATGCGGCAAGTGCGGCGCGAAGGAACACGGCCGTGCCGCAAGCCGGGTCAAGGAGGCGTGGCGGAGCGTTCCGGCCGGAGATCTTTGAAAGGCACCTCCCCACCATAAACTCGGCCACATCGGCAGGCGTATAAAAGACGCCTTCGGCCCTTTTTCTGTCACGCGCGCCGCGGGTTTTCTCGTCACGCCTTATGCTAAGGCGGCTTCCGGGGCCGTGCGGATCAAGAATATAGGGCAACAATTCGAGGTAAGCTGCCGGCCCGGCGCAATCAGACAAGGCCGATTGTGCCCGCTTCAATGCGCTTTCGGAAATCCGGGCGGTAATGAACTCATCCGCGGCCCCGGCAGCAAACCAATGCTCTGCTTCTTTCAGACCTGCCCCTTGTGGAAGGAGCCGCGTCGAAAATGCGGTCAGCCACATCGAAACAAGAGACCATGCCAACAAGTCAGCCTGTGATCGGACAACCCGCGATGCCGGTTCCGGCAACCGGCGCGCCAGATAGGTCTGCGGCGGAAGATTGTCTTTCTGTCTGGCGAGGGCGCGCGTAAGGATGGCGACGGCCTCCCTGACCGGCCTGCCATGTTCCTCGGCAATGGTGGTAAGGACGTGTCCGCGGCGTGGAATTGAAAGCCGCTCCGACAGAAAGGCTTGCGGCGAAGCGTGTTCGGCCTGCCCCTGCCGCACACCGGCCGCCGTGATCGCTTCCGGCTCCTGCTGTGGCGATAGAGCATCCATTTACCTGTCCCCTTTGGCCGGACAGGTAAGCGCGAGTTCGAGCTTGCCCTTGTTGCGATAGTCGTCGAGAAATTGCCTTATCGCCTGTCTGATCAGGCGCGAGCGCGAAACGTCGGATTCCTCAGACAGGCCGCCGAGATCGGCATAGTCGCCCGCGTCAAGACTAATGGTCACCCGGACCAGCGGTTTTTTTCCCGGCATGACTGTCCCGTCCCCGAATCACCCGTAGTGTAACGAGGGGTGAGTCGCCGGGCAATCGCGGCGATGTCGTCGATGCATCACTTTGACTCAATTCGTCCGGTGATCGCCGCATTTGACCAACCTGTGACCAAGCCGCGCCGGCGGCCCATCCCTATCCTTCTTCCATCGAAGCCAACTGAAAGAAGGACCAACATCATGCCCGTCACCTACATCGATCCACCCATCGTTAAAGACCTCGCCAAGATGGGCTGGGGCGAGCAGGGCGTCTATATCGGCGGCGCTGCCAACCAGCTCGGCCTTGCCGAACGCAAGCGGCGCGAGGATGCGCTGCGCCCGATTGTCACCCGCACGATCGCCACTGATCGCGACGCCACGATCGCTTACCGCGCAGAATTGCACAGCGATGCTGAGAGTGGTGAAAATCCGTTGGCCGCACCTTTCAGGCTGGCCTGGTATGTCTTTCTGTCGATGTATCTGTTCGGCCTCGGCCTTGAAGCGCTCCAATGGCTGGGCCGCTCGGTCTTCTGATCCGCGCGACGGGATCGTCACCCCAGGATAGGCCGAAACCGCGTCGGCGGGTTCGGTCGCGACAAGCGATAGAGCCCGGTCCTCCTCCGCCATCGCGCGAAAAGCGAAGGCGGATCGAATGCGCGTCACAATCCTCAAGGCTTCAAGGTAAAGCCTCGCGGCCTTCGTTTACGCTGTCCCTGCTTCCTGTCTGTCCGCTCCGTCTCTTCCTGCCCCTTACCGATATCCGCGGCGTTTTCACCGAACGCTCGCTCCTGCGGCCCCTGCTTCACCGCGGCTTCATATTGTGACCCCTTGATCCGGCGCTGATCACGCGCCATCGACTTATTCTCACGGGCCTCGACTCGGGCCAGAGCTTTCAGCCGCCGCTCCAATGTCTGCCGCTCGCGCTCATAGCGGCGATCAAGCGCCTCGTTCTCAAGACGATGCCGCTCCTCAAGATTCACATTTGGATTCTTGTAAAGCGGCCCGAGTACCCGACGCAGAACCGGAACCTTTCCGAAAAGCCCCAGCACGGCCGATGCCGCCCGCGCGAACGGCTTTTCACGCTCACGCTTCTGGGCCGTATGCAGGGCCATTCGCTCATCGCGCTGCGCCACCTCCACCTTCTGCCACTCGCCGTGCTGCGTTGCCCGCCTCTCTGCCTGCCGTTGCCGCAGCTCGTCCGGCGATCGCCGCAAATGCGGCCCCTGCACATCATCGAGCGCTTCACTGTCCAGCTGATCGGCAATGCGCTTGCGCGTCTCTTTCACACCCGGCAACTGCTCGGGCGTGAGCGGTGCTAGCAATTCACGGATGTCTTTGGCCTTGGCCCCGATTACCTGCCGCGCCAGCGAATGCACGTGTCCCGCTCGATCGACCACGACAAAGCCGCGCTGATCGCCACGCGCCAGATGATAGCCCCGCTCCCACAGCCCATCGATGAAGGAATTCGCATCGCGCGCTTCCCTGAACGCCGATGTGATGATTTTGCGCCGGTCATCGGAACTCAAACCTGAGCGCTCACCCTGCGACAGCTCGGCAGCGCTTAAACCGCCCTGACCGTCAAAGCGCTCGGCCCCGCGATCATTGCGCAGCCCGTGCGGCATTTCATGCCCGAACTCCTGCGCCAGCTCCCGCGCCACCGCACGAAGCTTCTGCCGGTCATGAGAAAGCTGCACCGCTTTCATCTGGTCCGTGTCGATACGCGACCACACGACATGGCAATGCTCCCGGCCGCCCTTGACGTGAAAGACGACCGCGCGCGGCTGACCCGACAAGCCCAGCCTGTCCCCGATCCGGTCGATCGCCTCACGATACTGGTCGCGCGACATCGGCTCGGACGGATTGATCGACAGCGAATAGAGCGGCTCCACGCACCGCGTGCCGCTGGCCATCGCTTCGAATTCAGAGAAAGCGCCATGCAAATCGTCTGACAGCGTGCCGAAGGTTTCAGCCAGCTCGACTTCGTCATTGTCGTAGAGATTCATCAAATGGCTGGCGAGATCGTCAGCGCCGGCGCGCTGGTTGCCTTTGAGGATCACGGCCCCGGCCTCAAGGCTCGCGGCCAAGCGCCTCGAAGCACAAGGCACGCAGCTCCCAGAAGTCGCGCTCCAAACCCTCGATCAACGCGGCGCACCGATCCCGGTCAGCAACAAGAGCGGCGTCCTTCAACGACTGACGGAGCTTGCCCAGCTCCCCGATCAGCTTGGCAACCTCTTGCCGGTTCACGGCGGGCTGACGCTCTGCCCGCAGCGGCTTGGTATCGAGAGCGGCAGCACGAAAATAGGCGGACATCGACAGACCGGAACGGTCGGCGCGCAACCGCGCCTTCGCTTGTTCTTCGGCTGACACGCGCACACGAATGACGCGATCGCGCTGCCGTTTATCGCTGCCGCTCGAAGCCATGACGCGCCTCCCGAGCGCCATCGGGTGCAGGGTCCGGGATGCAGGTTCTCGGTCGCAATCCAACAGCGGCGATGTTGGTTGATGGGTCGGTCCAGGGGGAGAGCAAAATCTCCCGGCCCTGGTCGAAGCCGGTGCCGAAACACCGGTCGTGGTGCAGGACGCGAAAGTCCTGGTCGATGGGGGTGCAGGGCGGAGAGCGAAGTCTTCCCCTGCTCGATGGGGTTTCAAGGGGAGAGCGAAGTCTCCCTTTGATCAATGGGGGTGTCCGAAAGGACAACGGGGGAGAGAGAATTCTTCCCCAAGCGGTTCGCCTCAAGGCTAACCGCCGGCCTGCGACCAACGAACGGCTCGTCCGGTCGGACTCGCGGGCCGATCGGCAGAAACAGGCTCGGTGCCTGATCTCTGCCGATATCAAGCCGGGGATGCAACGGGGGCGGGGTTTGAGCCCCCTTGCCAAGGTGCGCGGTGGTACAGCGCACACCTTGCAACAGTCTGAAACTTCCATACTCCCATCGTAACAGGGATTTTTAGGGAAGAAAAATTGCGGCGGATTCTGAGCCCCTTCTGCTCTGCTCTACACCACCTGACCCTGCCTCACCCTGATCGGCACTCGTCAATGTAAACTGATTCCAGGCTCTCCGGACCTCCCCGATTTACCCCGTCCCGCCCCGCTTCCGCCAATTGAATATTGAGCTTAATCGAAGTCGATTTCGCGCTCTGGTGATGTGTCTCGCGACCCTGAATTTGCAGCTTCAGCCTCGCGCTCGACGATGTAGTCACACACCGCTTCGGAGGACCGGCATTGTGCCGCGATCACGGTCGGCCACCTGCCGAATGCGTCCGGCTTGATCGCTGCTCCGGCCTCTTCGATCAGATATTTTGCGATATCCAGATGGCTGCGTCCGACGGCCATATGCAGAGCGGTGAGCCCGGTTCCGGGCTCGACATATTCGATATCCGCGCCGCCTTCGATCGCGCGTTTTACGCGGTCCAGGCTGCCGCGATGAGTGGCACGCAAAAGCTCCAGATTTTCCTGCGTACTCATGATGGCTGCGCCTCCTGTCTGGTGACCTCGATGCGCATGACATCGTTGCGGCCCACAGTCGTGCCCTGATGGCTTGGCGTCATCACAGAGCCGGCATATTCGCCTTCGCCCGGCACGGGATAAAAGAGGTGCCAGCGCTGCCGCCGTGTCAGGACATCGCGCAGAACGATCGACAATCCTTTCACCCGCGCGAAGGCAACGCCTTCGAATTCCAGCGGAGCTTCTTCCGGCGCATTCTGCTCCCCGGCACGGTGGTCGATCACCGACTCCAGCGCCCGCAAAAACGGGCGGTCGGCGACCGGATCGAGCTTGAGCTTGCTGTAGGCCAGCGGCTCGCTGCCGCGGTCTTCGGCGCAGGCCGCTATTTCGTATTCTCCGGCAGCGTCGCGCACGGCATCCGCATCATCATTGTGCTGATAGAAACGGCAGGCAGCGTCTCCGAATTCTCGGGCCGGGTCTGCCGCATCCACGCCGAGCGTGAATTTGTGGCACAGCCATACAAAGCTGTCGTTGGTGCGGTGCCGGCCCGCCAGAAAACGCTGGAGCGTTTTGTTGTTCACCTCGTCCAGCGTCCGGTCTGCGCTGTCAGCGATCCGCGCTTGCAGCGTCGGTGTCCCGATGCGGTGCTGCTCCATATAGCCAAGAAGCTGCCGCCGGATAAGGTCACGGTCCTTATCGTCATACATCGCCTGCGATGGTGATTGCGGCAGGTTCATTATTCCAGCGATTCCTTTGACCAGTCCGTGACCACGTATTCGGTGAGCCGGGTCCGTATATCTGGCTCATGGACACATCGATCTTTGCATATCTTGTTCCGGCTGTTCCAGCCCTGGGCCTGCTGGCCTGGCGCTTCAAAGCCCATGCCATCACCCACGGTTCCGCCAAATGGCTGCTGCTTTGGGAAGCCAGCGCGGAAGCGTTGTTCCGCCGCCGCGGCCTTCTGGTCGGCGACTGGACCGGCCTTCTTCCGGTCTATGCCGGACAGGACGGTCATGCTTTGACCGTCGCCCCGACCGGTCGCGGCAAGGGCACCTGCGCGATCATTCCCAATCTGCTGCGCCAGCGTTTCGCTTTCCTCGTCGATCCCGGCGGCGAGAACACCGCCATCGCGATCAAGAGCTGGCGCGGAAGAGGCTTTGACATCCAGGTCCTCAATCCCTGGGCAATGCACAGTGAGGCTCCCTGGCAGCTTCCCGCGCACCGCTTCAATCCGCTCACCATTCTCGATCCGAAAAGCATGAGCTTTGCCAGCGATGCCTCGCTGATCGCCGAAATGCTGATCAGCCGCGGACTGAGCGACGGCAGCAACACGTCCTACTTCAAGGACGAAGCCCAAAGCGCAATCCGCGCCTTGCTGATGCACATGGTCACGACCGAAGCAGAGCAAGACTGCCATCTCGGCACGCTGCGCAAATGGATCATGAGCGATAGCGATTATTGGGATGCGCTGATGACGGCGATGATCCGCAACCTGGCGGCAGCCGGCGTCATCAAGGGCGAAGCCCAGCAGCTTAATCGCCGCAAGGAACAAGCGGCGGAAGAGTTTTCAGCCATCGTCTCGACGATGAAGCAGGACACCAATTTTCTCGACGATCCTGTGATGCGCGAAGCACTGTCCGCCGGCGACGCCGACTTCTCGGCATTGAAGGGAACACGCAACGGCAAACCCGTCAACGGCGCGATCCTGTCGGTCGTGATTCCGCTTCAGTATTTGCGCAGCCACGCTGCCTATGCCCGGCTCGCCATTGCGGTCGCTCTCTGGGAGATGCAGCGCGCACCGGTCGCCAAAGAGCGTGTGCTGTTCGTACTCGACGAGTTCCCGGCTCTCGGCCGGATGGACCGGATCGCCAAGGGACTTGCCGAGCTGCGCAAATACAAGGTCTGGCTGTGGCCGATCATTCAGGATTTGAGCCAGCTCAAATCTCTCTACGACAAGAGCTGGTCCACCTTCGTGTCGAACGCCTCGGTCAAGCAGTGGTTTGGCACCGGTGATCTGGAGACCGCCGAATATGTGTCGAAGAATTGCGGTGATGCGACCGTGTTCGCCAAGACCGGTAACGGCCTGCTGAATCCGATTCGCCGCCAGCTGGTGACGCCGGAGGAAGTCCAGCATCTGCCGCTCAAGCGCCAGATCGTGATGGCCGGCAATCTGCGCCCGATGAATATCCGGCTCACTCCTTATTGGGAGCGCCCGGAATTTGCGGGGCGGTTTCATCCCAATCCGTTCGCGGGTTCGGCTCCGTCCCTGCCGGCGACCACGGCGCTGCGCTTTGCCTGGGGCAAGCTCGTGCGGATCGCCGCGATGATCCTGGAGCCGGCACCGGTGCTGCTCTACGCCGCCGCGATCGCAGCACTCATCGCGCTGCGCCCTGCGATCATCGAAGCCGAATACGCAGACCAAACCCGGCAGCGGATCGTCTGCGACTATCGCGGCCCGCTCGGTCTGGAACGGCGCTTCGTCGATCGTCCTGCCGGAATTCCGCCGTTCTGTCCGCCCGCCAAGATCAGGGAAAATTACTGGGTCTGGAAAATCCTATGACCAACAAATCCATTCAAAGGGCGCTGCCCGGCCTGATCAACGGCATGATCACGCTGATCGTTGCCTGGCCGGTCGCACACCGGATCGGCGTTGCCACCACGATCGACGCGCTGACGATGGACGGCGGCACCGTCGCCATCGCCATCCTGTGCCTCTGGTACGCGATGGTCTTCGTCGTTCTCGCCGCCATCCTGCGGGCAAGCGCGATGATCTTCGGCCTGAGGCTGCTTTCCGGCAATGACGCCATCGACCGGCTCGGGTTCGCCATCGCCGCTCCGATCCGCAAGGCCCGCGCGGCAATCGCCAACGCCTTCAGGCTGGCGATCGCAACACCGCTGCGGATCGGTCTTGAGGCGATCTGGAAGCCCTTCGAGGACCGGCTGTTCGCGCTGGTCAACGCCTGGGATATCGATCGCCAGCTGCGCGCCGAATACCGGAAGAGTTTCCGGATGCAGTACCGGAGCTTCGCGGAATTCAAGCGCGCATTCTACGGCCAAGAGCAGAAGCGGGAAGCGCCGGCGGCTGCCGCCGGCACGCTGGCGGACGCGCTGTCCCTGCTCGGGCTCGCATCAAACTGCACCCGGCAAGAGCTGGACGCGCAATTCAAAGCGCTGATGAAAAAGCTCCATCCCGATGTCGGCGGGACTGACGGTCTCGCCGCCAAACTCAACGAAGCCAAAGACACCATCATGAAAGAGAAAGGCTGGACCAAATGAACAAGTTACCGATGAAAAACCCCGCGCTTGCGCAAAACAAGGAAGCGATGAAGGACCGCCTGACGGCGATGCGACTGCAAGCCGGAATCCCCGACCGGCGCGTGCTGCATTTTACATGCAGCGTCACCGGCAAGGGGTTCTCGATCAGTTTCAAGCGGCAGAGCGCAAACCATCGCTTCCAGATCGAGGCCACCGAAGGCGCGGCCGGCAATGCCGGCGGCTTGCTCGGCAAGCTGTTCGGGACCCCGGAAGAGCCCGCACAGAGCTTCGCCATAAACGAGTTCGACTGCGCCGGCTTTGTCTGCCCCCATTGCGGACACCGGCAAACGATCGATGCCGCGGACTTTTTCCAGTGCGGCTGTAACCGCCTTTTGTGCGGTGGCCGCATCACCGTGATGAACGGTGTGACGCGTTACGCCTGCCATGATTCCTGCGGCAACTCCGGCGTTCTCGGCGCGACGATCAAGAGTATTGCCGGCGAGACCGGCAATAGCCTGGGCGGACCGGGCGGCGCAAAGCGCCTATCCGGCCCGGCCAAATATCTGCCCCGCAAATAGCAACACGAGAAGCAAAGGAGACCTATGACCGACAATCACACGCAAATCATCCACTGCTCGGCCCGCGCCTACAGCGTCGCCCTGCTGATTGAAAAATATGCCGCGAAATATGATCGCGGCACGCCGCTCCAGATCGCCCACCGGGAAATCACGGATGCTCACAAGGCGGGCTGCGATGAGGGGCGCGAGTTGATGCTCGAAGTCTATCGCATCCTGGTCGCCCGTCACTGCACCGACGGCAATGTTCGCTTCGTCTGGCACGACGACGATGACGACGAGGGGGACCATGAGGAAGATGGAGGCAGCGATGAATAAACTGACCTTCAAAACGATCGCGATCACCGGCCTTGCGGCGATCGCCGTGATGCAGGCTTCCGCCGGCATCCTGATCGACCAGCGCCTGACGACGGTGATGCTGAATGACGAGCGCAATATTTCGTCGAAACCCGTGCCCGCGTATGAGTGCGTCACCTGGTCAATCTTTGACGGACGAAAGGTGCGCTACGCGCTGGTCGAAACCGGCGCGAAAGGATGCACCGTCCGTTCGTTCTGGGAAGTCCTGAGCTGAAAAGGCCTCCCGGCTCAGAGAAAAAAGGAACGCCTGATGCGGTCGCTTCCGCATCAGGCGATCGATTTCGCGGGGCTATTCCGCGGCGGCTTCGGCAGGTGCTTCCTGATCCGCTTGCGGCGCGCGAAGGACAATGCGTCCGGTCATCGGAACGAGGTCGAGCTGCAAGGTCAGCCCTTTTCCGTCCTTGTGATCCCAGGCGGCCCCGATGCGGGTCCAGAAGGACTTCTTGTCCTGCCCGTTCACATGCCACGCGATGAATGCGGGCGCTTTGGTTTCGGACTGCGTCTTCGTGTTTTCGTTCTTTCTGTTTGCCATTGTCTTGCTCCTTTTCAATGGGGTTGCTCTTAACGCCCCGAAATAGGCCGTCGGCAAAGCCGACGCGCACCGATCGAAGAGAGGGGAACAGGCCACACGGGAGACACGACGTAGCAAAGCGAAGGCGGTCGAATGGAGCGGGCAGCCTGTTGCGCGGACGGCGGAGACGGCCAAGGTTGGCGTTACTGATATGAGCAATCTCCATGAAAAGGGGGAAGGAAGAACAAGGGCAAACGGAATTGTCAGAAGGGAAATGCCGGGGCGCTGTCCATCGAAGCGAAGCGCCGTATCCATCATATCCGCCGAATGTGAGCGATAAGGAAATCACCAAGTCAGGCTGGATGGGATCGGCACAAAAGCCGCCGTCAAATTGCAGGATGGCAAAGGGCAAGCGACAGGTGGAGATCAGAGACGGAATTCGGTGGCGGCGCCGGCGCGGGTTTCGTCCAGGTCGATTTGCAAAGAGGTGCTAGCCGCTCGCCGCGAAGGGGACACAATGGTTATCGTGTCCCCGGACGCCCGAAATCATTTGTCAGAGTGAATTGCCGGAATGGCCGTTATCACTCTGTTTCAGGAAATCTCGATAATGAACTGCGGGGCACCGTGGTCTGAATCAGGACCAATATAGGCGTTATTTTGTGGCTCAAATCGCAAATCTTTAAATCCAGTCGCTTCAAGAAAGTCACGGCGGAAATTTTGAAACACTTTTGTATTGGTATTCATTTCTGTCCCATCAGGTACGATGATGGTAGTGGACTCTTCGCTCTGGAGCATTGCCCAACCTACGGCATCTTCTATCTTTTCTTTGGACAAATAAAGATGTATTAGTGTCTGCGCTTCCTGTTCACGACCCTGTTCGTGCTTATCTCGTGCCGCCTGAAAAGCGTAATCCACTGTATTTTCGTGTTGTTTCATTTGTATTCCAATCAGAAAGAATTGTTATATTAATCATTATCCTACATCACAATACAATAACTGCACAAGTTATGTCAAATTTATACACCTATATAATATTTCATGCTGCTTTCTGTTTTTGAAACCTTTCTCGATTGGTGTTTATCATTCTTTGCGAACATTACGATGATGGGGCACAATAACCAACGTGTCCCCGGATGCTAACCGCTTTAGTCGTTACCAAATACTCTGGTAATAATTCCATAAAAGAATATTGCCTTTTATTATCAACATTTATTATTGACATATCTTATGTAAAATGTTAAATATACGCCATGTATCTGAATGATTATTGTGAGGTAATATTATGAATAAATGCATTGAACGTATTTTTAACGCGCTGACCGGGTATGCGATGATGGAAGCGAACGGTTTGGGCTACACCTATAACCGGTTTCAGCCCGAGGCACGGGAATTGGCGCTGGCGCAGGCGCAACGCCGGATTTATCTCGGCACTGCGGGCTTCCTGATGAGTTTCATCGGCACGCAATTCATTACAGCCGACGCGCCCCTCACCGCCGCCTTCGGGGGTGTCGCTGGCATGAGTCTCATGCTGTGGGCCGATGCCGGAATGCGTGTTGTAACAAACCGGCCTCGCAGGGAATTGTAACCGCCGCGCGGGGTTCGGGGAGTGCCAACGGCGCGAGTATGGCCCGACCGGCTTTAGCCGGACGCGCCCCAAGGAATTTTCAGAAGCAAGATTACAGATTGGCCGTTATCACTGTGGCGGTTCGCATAATGATCGGGAGCGGGGAAGTTTCGCAGCGCGCTGCGCGCGCTTCTTCAAATGTTTAAATGACTAAATAATTCATCCTCCTGCGCCAAGGCTTCGGAGGACAGGTCTCCTGCCTGCGCGTAGCCGCTTCGGCGAAGGCAGGCCGGGCACGCTCAACGCGGCCTCTACTGACGGACACACCTCACCAGATAGCTGAAGTTCTTACCGCTGTAGTCCTGGATGCCGTCGCTGAACCGCTGAATCCACGCACCGTTGCCATTGTACTCTGACGAGGACCAGTACCAGTTCGCGTTCGTATCAAATGTCCCGGACCTCGTATCGAATGTCCCGGACAAGGCACCCTTGTCGCGGTTCTCATACAAGACGTTCAGCTCGCCGGCTGTCGGGAGCCGGAAACTCCCTGGTGGATGGCCGTGGGCTTCAAGATCGGCCGCGTACTTCATTGCCTTCTCCCAGGTCAGCGTAAGCGCTGCATCGCTCGGAAGCGCATAAAGCGGCTGGCCTGTATCGGGAGAAATCCCGGCATAGATCGTGCCGTCCTCGATTTGGTCGCCAATTTCCGGCGGCGCATCAGCGTGCCCGTCAACGCCGTCGACTTTTTCTATCGTCTCGCGTAGCACGCCGATGATCTCTTTCACCTGCTCCGCCGAATAGCCCTTCCGGGCAAGCTGCTGCTGGAACGCCGCCTTCAGCTTCCCGCTTGCAAGCGGATTAGGCCTCCTGTCTCGCGGGATCAATCGTTCCGGTGCAATTCTTCTCACTTCTCGCATGTCAGTCCCAGTATTTGTGTAACAACATCATTCAAGTTATTATGTATATACATGAATGTAGTCAAAAATGCAAGAATGACTTCCGGCAACCTCCATTAAGATCGTCAGATAATATTATAGTGCCGGAATCCGGTCCGCCCGGATAAAAGGAAAGATCGCGGCCCGCCTGGGCCGCTCCACTGGCCGCAGAAAGCGGCCTATGCGTGAGGGATTGTTACCGCCTGGCCGAAACCCGCCTGCGGGGTTCGGGGCGCTCTACGCGCCTAAAGCCCGGTCCGGCTCCGCCGGACGCGCCCGACTCCTGCGTTTTCAGAATGAAATTACAGATTGGGCGTTATCGCACCGCGAGACTAAAACGTGCAACATATCGCATATGCCCTCATGGATGCGGTGGTGGACTCGCGGCGGCAGGTATAGGTATCGATCGCTGACGGGTAGAATCTATTTACATCACTGGTGTCGCTATCACATCCGCCGACTGTCATCGTCTCCCCGGCATTGCAGCTGACGGACACCACCGCATCCGTATTGGAAGCGGAGCGGATCACACAAGTTGGCGCACCGCCCGGCGGGTCTTGCGTGCAGTCAACCGCTGTGCCGCCGGCGTTCGCGGCGCACCATTTGCTGCCGGTCAGCGTACCGACCTGCGGGTCGGTTTCGGACGTGACGGGGGCACTCTGGTCACACTGGACCGCACTACCGTTTCCGCGGCACCACTGGTTGTTTGTTGTGCTGCCGACTTGTGGGTCATCTTCCACGCCGATACCGGGCGTGCCCGCAGCCCACATGCCGCTGACGCTGTCATATGAGAGCACTTCGCCCCCAGTGGGCGCGAGCGCATCGTCAACGTCAGTCAGGGTTGCAAGGCTTGGATCGACGGCAAGCCCGCCCAGCATGACGCGCCAGTTTGTGCCGTCGCAATACTGGAAGACCTTGCGGTCTCCGTTATAAACGATCTCTTTTTCAGGCGCGGCCGGATTGGTGCAATCGGCGCGAGCTTCTTGTGAAAACGCGATAAGAAAAAATGCGACCAGGCAAACAAATTGTCGGATGAAAGACCTTATGGGCTGCTCCTGTGGGCTCGTGGTGAGTTATCGATCGGATCGGGCTGTCCATAGATCACTTCGAACTTGCAGGCGCCGAAGAGCGTCTCGATCACACCCGATTCGTTGGTGCCGATCGGCACCGGGACCCCGCCCGCCTTCCGGCAACCCGCCGGCTCATCCAGGAACGTGTAGCCGTCTTCTTTCGAGGCTGCACCGTCCCCGGCGCAGGACGCGGCCAGCAAACAAGAGATAAACAATATGCTCAAATATACTGTACGATACATAAACGTTCCCTTTTGTAACTACCATAATACATCGGGTATTCAATAGAAATAGTTAATTTGGTTTGATTTATGATGATTATCTAAAGGTCTTACCGGTACTTATAACTGCGTCCGGTCCCGCCCTTGCGCTCCGCACAAAAGGGAAGCCTTCCGCACGTTTATCCCCAGCTTTGTAAGTGATTGATTTCGTTATTGTTCGGTCACGGCAAAAGGGCCGTGCAAAATGACCGGCATGGAAATTGGCTACGCGAGGGTATCGACCGAAGAACAGAATCTGGACTTGCAGAGACAAGCTTTAGAGGCGGCGCAGTGCAAGTATATCTATGAGGATCACGGTGTTTCAGGCGCGGCCGTCGTGCGGCCGGGCCTGGCAGACGCACTCGCCGCAGCCCATGCGGGCGACGTGCTGGTGGTGTGGAAGCTGGATCGCCTCGGGCGGTCCCTTCCCCACCTCGTCGAAACAATCAACGAATTGCGGAAGGCGGGAATCGGATTCCGCCGCGCGACGAGGGCGCGCCATGATTAGGCACGGCCCTCGATAACGATCGTGTCGGGCCGCTTCATTCCGCAGCCTCCGCGATCGCGTCTTCCTGCAAGCGGTGGAGAAAATCAACAGCCCGCTGCGCGTGGGCGGCGGCGCTGAAGATCGCACGGGAATCGCCCTTAAGGATTTTGACCCAAGAGCCGATATAGGCGGCGTGGTCGTCGCGGTCCTCCAGCTTCAGCCCGAGATCGGCACACAGGAACGCCGCGCCGAGTTCTGCAACGAGTTCCTCGCGGGCGTAGCCTTCATCGCCGAAGCGTTTGCGGCCAAGATCGCGGTCAAGGCGGCTTTCAATCCGAGTCGCATGAGTCGCTTCATGGCTGAGCGTTGAATAAAAACTTTGCGCGTCGCGGAACGCCTCGAACGGCGGCATCTGGATGTAGTCCTGTGACGGCACGTAAAACGCGCTGTCGCCGCCGTGGCGGATGTCGAAGCCGGTTGCGGCGAAGAACACTTCCGCATGGGCGATGCGTTCGTCCGGATTCGGCTCAGCGTTAGCGATGGCGTAGTAGTGCGCCGGAAGATCGTCGATCTGGTCGATGTTGAAAACGGTGTAGGCCTTCAGGAACGGAATAATGCGTTCCTCGTCCTGGCCGTTATCGCCGTCCTCGGTCTTGACCATCTTGTCGGCATAAACGACGGGCGAGCCCTTCTCGCCTCTGCGGACGTGGCCGCCAAGTTCGATGGCTTGCTTGAAGGTCATCCACACCGGCGCGGCATAGTGCCGTTCCATAGCGGACGCCCAAAGGGTGAGGACATTGATCCCGGCATAGGGTTGGCCGTTATGGCGCAGGGGCCGCGATACCGGACCTGCCGCGTGCGATGCGTTCCAGGGCTGCGTCCACGGCTTCACGCCCTGCTCCAGGGCGCTCACAATCTGGTTCGTGATGCGGGAATAGATGTCCTGGCGTGCGCCGTCCCGCTGATGTTCTGTCTTGTTCTTCATAGCTCGTCTCCTTGTCTGGTGTTTCTCAAGACGCGGAGAACGAGGACGGACGAATGAGCTGTCCGGTCACCCGCCCTTCTTGCGGGCGGGCTACGGCCAACACGGCTCATGAAATGAGGTGGTGCGGGCAGGCCGTTGACCGGACAGTGCGTCCGGCCATAAACGCGGCCATGATTTGAGAAACGCCCCACAAGGGGACGCCAAGCTGAAGGATCAGGCAGCGGCGGGGATAGCGCTGCGGTTCATCACAGGAATCGCGGTAGCGATGATTGGTGCGCCTGCCGGTGCAGGCAGTGCCGCTCTTGATCAGCCCATCAAGCGCATCGAGCTGGCTCCGTCCGTGGTTTGAAGCTCCCCACGGCCAGACCAGCCGATCCGATGTCCTCCCGCCTTTTCAGACTTCCGCCATCAAGGCCTTTCAGCGTCCAACGGGATATCCGTCCCCATGCCACAAAAGCGCAAGCGTTCGCACGAGCGCGAAGCTCCTCCACTGCTGTTGCGGCCTCCAGAAGAACTCTGGCGGTGCGCATGAGCTGGCAGAGCCGGATTCCTCCTGTCCGGCAAGAAAGGTCCCGATGGCCGGGGCCTGAGAAAGACACGGGAGGAAATCATGGATCGACTGATCATGGCCCAGGAACTTAAAACTCACAGCATCGCCGAGCTGTTTACGCTGCTCGCATCGATCAATCGGCAGCTGGCCTGCACCAAACCGGGCACCCACCAACGGCGTAACGCGATCGCGTCCTATGAGAACGTGCAGCGGGAAGTGATCCGCCGCCTCGCCCGCCATCTTCAGCCGGTAGCGACCCCTTAAGGGGACGCTACTCTTCTTCGGTCTGGCGCGTGAAATGAAACTCGCCACAAACTCGCCACAGGGCGAGACAGAGCGATTCAGAGAATGGCGGATTCCTGCGGGTTACGGCGAGGTGGTGTTTTGTGGCAAAAATGGCCCCGAAGGGCCGTGTATTTCCGTATTATTCAACTAAGTGATTGATTTTAAAGTGGTCGGGGTGGAGAGATTCGAACTCCCGGCCCTCTGCTCCCAAAGCAGTGTCAAAATCTTCACTCACAGCCACTTACCGAGCATTCGCCACAAACTTGCCACAAGAAAAAATACATGCCCGATAAAATCAGCAAACAAACTTTATTATACCACCACTTTTGCCGATATCGTCGGTTTCTTTCTGACGTATGATATGACCGTACACATCGAAAGTCATTTTTATATTCTCATGACCCATGACGGACTGAATGTATTTTAGGCTCGTGTTCTGATGAATGAGCATTGAAGCAAAGAAATGCCTCAGCGAGTATGGCGTGAATTTTCTGACAATCTTCCTCCGTCCGTCCTGCTCAAACTCGTCAGCAAAGCCGGCCTCCTCGATGAGCTTGTGAAAGCCACGCCTTACGAAGACATTGTAACGCTGATAGCCGCCTTCTCGTCGCGTTGGAAAGACGAATTCATTCGTCCCATTTTTTTCGATATAGTTCTGAATCATATCCATAACGTCAGCGGATACCGGAATGTATCTCCGGCCCGCCCTTGTCTTGGGCGGTCCTATGCGATTACTGCGATCCAGTGCCTGAACGATATTCAGGCCTTTTCTCTCCAGCGCTCGCGTTGGCAACACAAGATATTCTTGCGGTCGCATACCCGTATCAACCGCGAGATAGACCATTGGCCTGTATCGCTCCCAGGCACGTGCCAACTCGGCATTCTTCGAATTGGCAAGCCGATCGGCTGTGTCCAATAGCGTTCGCATCTCCTGAATCGTCGGTATTATGACCGGCTCTTTGTTCCGGGGATTATGCTTGATGGTGACATGCTTTGCTGGATCGTCAGCGATGATCCCTCGCACCTGCATTTCAAGAAGAACCGAGTGGAATGATGACAGAACCTTCTTGGCTTGATCAGGCATGCATGTGCGCTTGAGCCACGAACGAAACGCGACGATGTCTGGTTCTTCGAGCTGAGTAAGATCGCGATCCCACTGGAAGTCAGCCATTGTCCGGGCACGCCAACGGTAGTTTTCTAGCGTCGACGGGGATACCGGTTCCTGGCCATTGCGTCCCTCTTTTTCGCAGATATCCAGCCACAGTTGGATCGCTTCTGGAACAGTTCTTACGTTGGAATGACGAAGGGATTGCTGGCCTCGTGCTTTACCGCTTTCCACAAAAGCCTTAGCCTCCTTCATCGTGTTGAAGGTGGCGTATGCGTAGCCCGATTTGGTTTTTGTGCTTGGGTATCGGACTTGGTACGTCGTGCCTTTGCTACCTACCCGCTTCCTTATATCTGACATCTAAAATCACTAAATAAAACATCCTGTAAAGAATCATAAATACTTCAATCACGCAAGTTATTACGTGCGTCTATCTGCAATTGTCGATAGATGCGTACGAGATCGCCCTTCTCGATTTTCAGTTTCTTATCAATTGGATCAACGAAAAACGGCAGCTTTCGGCGACCGGAAGCGTCCTTTTCGGCAGCGCGCTGCATCTGACGTTTCGTGAGCGTAATACCCATTTTGCTAAGTATTTCTCTCGCCTCATCCATCTTCACGTAACAAGGCCAATGGTCTTTCAAAGTCATAATATCTATCTATATTTTATATTTGTGGGTTTTAACAAATTCTTAACACACGCGGGATTTCCCCTCTGACAAACACTTACGAGACAGCGTGCGGGCGCTTTGACCTGTCTGTGACCAATAATTTCACGCTGGCGTAGGCCATATCAGAGGGCATGAACGGCTCTGAAAGGAACACAAAACGCGACAGACGATCGAAGAACAAGGCGGATGCCCGCAAGCATCAGCTGGCAGAATTGGTGCGCTATCTTGCCAGACGCGCCGCGGAGCGCGATTATGCGGCTATGCAACTCCAGCAGTCCGGCACGGACCGCCCACGCGAAAGCGGAGGGAACGATCGATGACTCGCACCGCCATATATGCCCGCTATTCATCCGACCATCAGCGGGAAGCCTCGATCGAGGATCAGTTCCGGCTGTGCCGGGAACGCGCCAAAAGCGAAGGCTGGGCGGTCGCCGGGCAATACAAAGACCACGCGACTTCGGGCGCTTCGATGCTGCGCGGGGGCATTCAGCGCCTGATCGAAGATGCGCTGGCCGGCAAGTTCGAGATCGTACTTGCGGAAGCACTGGATCGCCTTTCCCGCGACCAGGCCGATATCGCCTCATTCTACAAGCGCATGCGCTTTGCCGATGTGCAGATCGTGACGCTCTCTGAAGGTGTCATCTCCGATCTGCATATTGGACTGAAGGGCACGATGAATGCGCTGTTCCTGAAAGACCTAGCCGACAAGACACGGCGCGGCTTGCGCGGCCGTGTCGAGGCCGGCAAGTCGGGCGGCGGCAATTCATACGGCTATGATGTCGTGCGGAAGATTGCGCCGGACGGAACGCCGCAGCGTGGCGACCGCACCGTCAATGACGGTGAAGCGGGCATCGTCCGCCGCATCTTCAACGAATATGCCGGCGGCAAGTCACCGCGCGCGATCGCCAAGGACCTCAATGCCGAAAACATCGCCGGTCCGTCTGGTCCCAACGGCGGCAAAGGATGGGGACCTTCCACCATTCACGGCAATCGCCAGCGCGGCACCGGCATCCTGAACAACGAGCTGTATATCGGTCGGCTGGTGTGGAACCGGCTGCGCTATATCAAAGACCCGGAGACCGGCAAGCGCGTCTCGCGTCTCAATCCGGAATCCGAATGGATCATCCAGGATGTGCCGGGGCTGCGGATCGTCAGCGATGATCTGTGGCAAGCCGTCAAGGCGCGACAGCTTGATCAAAAAGCCGACTGGAATACCGACGGCTTCTGGGACCGGAAGCGTCCGCGCTATCTTTTCTCGGGCCTGATGGCTTGCGGTATCTGCGGCGGCGGGATCGTCAATCTCAACGGCGTTCGTGTTGGCTGCGCCAATGCCCGCAACAAAGGCACTTGCGACAACCGCCGAACGATGCGCCGCGATCTGCTTGAAGTGAGCATCCTCGATGCGCTGAAGCATCACCTGATGGAACCCGAATTGTTCGCGCTGTTCTGCGATGAATATACCCGTCACATGAACAAGCTGCGCATCGAGGCGACATCCTCGCTTGCCGGCTACAAAGCCGAGCTGTCCAAAGTCACGAAGGACATTGACCGCCTGATCGATGCGATCACCGGCGGCGCTGCCGTATCGCAAGTCAAGGACAAGATGCTCGCGCTCGATGCGCGCAAGGCTGAGTTGGCACGCCTGATCGATGAAACCGACGAGCCGCCGGCCCTGCTCCATCCGGGCATGGCCGGTCACTACCGCAAGGAAGTGGAACGGCTCCATGAGGCGCTGAGCGATGATGATCACCGGCATGAAGCAGCGGAAATCATCCGCGCACTGGTGGACAAGATCGTGCTGCATCCGCAGCCCGAGAGCGCCGAGACCACAATGGCTATCGACCTGCACGGCGATCTGGCCGGCATCCTAAGTCTTGCCGCACAAACGAAAAAGCCGCCCAAAATGGGCGGCGATTTCAAAGAGTCTACAAAGTTGGTTGCGGGGGCAGGATTTGAACCTGCGACCTTCAGGTTATGAGCCTGACGAGCTACCGGACTGCTCCACCCCGCGCCAGATGCCGCCGCCGGCCGCAACGTGACGGTTTGGCGACGAGGGCCTTGACTTAGGCCGCACATGCCGCCGCGTCAAGCCCGCGGCGGCGACGGCGCGGCCGCCGCCGCTGTCCTACGCGCGGGTCATCAGCCAGGTTCCGCCGAGCGCGCGGTAGCACACGCCCCGCCGCACCAGCCGCTCGATGTCGGGCCGGCGCAGCGGCGAGACGCTGCGCGCCTCGTGCAGCGCAAATCCGCTGAATGCCGCCATCAGCGCGTTCGTCGCCTGCGCGGTCCGCAACCGCCGCTCCAGCCTCTTTCGCCAGCTCCCGGCGCCGATCAGGATTTCCGGATGCAGCGACAGGAGAACGGCGAAGGTCCGCGGTCCCAGCAGTGGCGGAAGCTGCGGGCCGACCGCATACTCTCCCCCCTCGATGTCGATCTTGATGAAGACGCGCTCGTCTCCGGCGATCGCGCCGCCGAGTTCGGACGGGGTGACGGTCTCGACCTCCCACGAGGTGTGCATGTTCTCATGCACGATGCTCGACTTGGAGTCGCCCCCGCGCTTGGTCGAGCCGAGCGTGACCACTCCGGGCTTGGTGTAGAGCGCGCGGCCAAGAACCATGATCCGCGCCGCCAGTTCCGGATTGAGCGAAATGTTGCGCCTGAGCTGGCGCAAAGCGACCGGATCGGGCTCGAGCGCGATCACCCGCCTCGCGTGCGCGGCCGCGAACAGCGTCGTTGGTCCGATCCAGCTGCCGATGTCGACGAACGTGGTGCGCCCGTCGAGATGGGCCCTGAGGATCGACAGCGTCTCCGGTTCCCACGCGACCGCCTCGTACCGGTCCCAGAATTCGCGCTGGCCGCGATCCATCGGCTCCACGACAAAGCTTGTGTCGCGAAATCGCACCCGCCTCGTTCGGTCAGGCAAGCCACCCATGACGCTTGGCACCACGTCCCCCGGGCGGTGTGATCGCACGTGCCGCACCGTCACGCAAACGAAAAGGCTGCCGGCGGTGGCCGCCCGCGCCGCCCGGGACGCGGGTGTGGTGGCGCAGCCCGGGCCTTGTCCCCGGCCCCGGTCGAGCCCGGTTATCGACGCGACAGCTCGCGCAGCGCGTTCCAGTCGATCGCCGCCGCCGGCGCGCGCTCGACATTATCGCCGAGACGCCGCCTGGCCATGGTGGCGCCGGCATGGTCCGCGCCATCGCCATTGCGCCGGGCCGGCTCCGGCGTCCGCTCCGGTTTGGCGGACTGAGCCGCCGGGCGGACGACGTCCGCCACCTCGCTCTCGCCGCCACCGCCGTGCTCTGCGAGCTCGGTCGTGCGCATGGTCGAGGCCCGCCAGCGCCGCACCACCTCGGCGATGAACTCCGGTCCCTGGGAGGTTGCCACCGCTTCGATGGGCCGCGCATGGCTGCGCGGGCGGCAGGTCGCATCGAGGTTCGCGAACTTCATCCGCATCGGCATGGTCACCGCCTCGCCGATGGACAGCGCCTCGCGCGATCCGAGCGCCGGGAGAAATCCGAGCTGGCTGGTTGCCGCGTCCGGTACCGCCGCACGGATGATGTCCTGGTCACTGTCATTGGACAGGCGCATGGCGAACACGGTTCCGCACTGGGACAGGATGGTCGGATCGAGTTCGGACGGGCGCTGGGTCGCGAGCCCCAGATACAGCCCGTACTTCCGCCCCTCCTTGGCGATCCGCGAAATCGAGCGCCGGGTGGGGCCGAACCCCTGGTTGGTGGCGGCCGGAACATAACGATGTGCTTCCTCGCACACCAGGAGGATGGGAAACGCGCCCTCGCTCCACAGACCGAAATCGAAGGCAAGCCGGCACAGAACCGACACCACCGCGTCGACGACCTCGGCCGGGATTCCGGCAAGCTCCACCACCGAGATGGGTTTTCCGCCGTGGGGCACGCGAAACAGGTGGCCCAGCACCTGCGCCATCGTGTCCTCGACCGTGAGCTGGCCGAACATGAACGCGCATCTGGGATCCTGCGATACCGTCTCGATGCGCGATCTGAGGCGCCGCAGCATGTCGATATCGCCCTTGTTCTCGAGCTTGCCGAGCCGTTGCTCGATGATGCCGATCAGGTCCGAAATGCGGTATGGAACCGGCGAATCAGGGGAAAACAGCGTGACCCTGTCCGGTGACCGGCGCAGGCCCTGGGTCCGGTTCACGTTGGCGTGGTACATGTTCTTGGCTTTGGGGATGATCTCGCGCAGCAGTTCCACCTCGGCCTCGTTGCCAGGTCGGCCGAGGAAGAACACGTCAACGATTTCCTCGAAATTGAACAGCCAGAACGGCAGGTTCATCGACGCCGGCGTCAAGGTGACGGTCCTGTCGCCAAAGCAGTCCTTGTATTCGTTGTGCGGATCGATGACGAACACGCGGAAATCATCGAACCGGTCGATGATCGCCTGCAGCAGCAGCACCATCCCGCACGATTTGCCGACGCCGCTGGCGCCCAGGAACGCGAAGTGGTGGGTCAGCAGTTTCTCCAGATCGACCGGCGCGGCGGTGCCGCGCGACTGGGTGACGGTGCCGACCGTGGCCGCCGCGCCGGAATGGCCCTGGTAGATTTTCTCCACGTCCCCGGACCCGACGGCGAACGCCGGATCATCGATGGTCGGATAGCTCGAAATGCCGCGATAGAACCGCTCTCCGCGCGGCCCGTCATTCCTGAGCTCGCCCATGAGCTCGACCTCGACGAGCCTGGAATCGTGCATCCCCTCGATGCTCGAATCCGGGATCGGCCGCGTCACCGCGGACACGATGCCGATCGCGCGCGAGTCGGGCGTCCTCAGCTCGATCAGCGTGCCGACCGCGAAGCGTTCCCCCTCGCCCTCGCGGGCTTCGCCGCCGTGATCACTCAATGCCAGGATCGCCTGGGAACCGGTGACGGAGACAACCCTGCCGAGGAGCCGCGAAGGCTCCGGATTGACGTCTTCAATGTCCAACATGTGCACTGACCGCTGATCTCAATGTGAGCATTTCACCGTTCGCCGCGCGCGGCACCGAAGGCCGATCGGCGTCAATCGAGTGGGTATGGTTCATCGGAAACTCGAACGTCACCACGGTTCCCTTGCCCTTGGTGCTGCGGATCGAGAACCGGCCCTTCTGCAGCTGGGTGAGCTCGCGCGCGATGCACAAACCAAGGCCCGTGCCACCGAAATCGCTGTTGAGACTGCGTCCGGCCTGGCCGAACGGGGTCAGCGCCTGTTCGAGTTCGAGCTCATCCATCCCGGTTCCGGTGTCGGCGACCGTGATGATTGCGGTGCCCGCCTCGCCGCGCCTGCAGTCGACCGCAACCGTGCCGCCCGCCTCGGTGAACTTGATCGCATTGTCGACGATATTGCGGACCGACTGGATGAGCCGCGTGTCGTCGACCGGAGCGGTGATCCTGTCCGCCTCCCACCTGCGCTCCAGGCGCACTCCGGCCTTGTGCGCGACAACCGCCATGGTCGCGACCACCTCCTCGACCACATCGATGAGGTTCGTGTCGACCAGCGCCACCTCGTAGGTCCCGCTCTGGATTTTCGACATCTCGAGGATGCCGTTCACGACCGAGGTCAGATGCTTGCCCGAACTGTTGATCAGCTGGGCATAGTTGACGCGGTCGCAGTCGCTCACGAATGTCGATGGCCGGGCCAGAATCTCGGAAAACCCGATAATCGAGTTGAGCGGCGTTCTGAGCTCGTGGCTCATCATCGAAATGAAGTTCGACTTGAGCTGCGCGATCTGCTGCGCTTCGCGCCGGGCGGTTTTTTCGGCCACGAACCGCGCCCGCGCCAGCACCCGGAACCGCATCTGCTCACAATAATCCTTGAGCGCGGGGGCTCCGGTTTTCCGGTATGATCGATCGGCTCGCGGCATGGCGTCTTTCCTCGGCGCCATGGTGCGACAATCGCCATAAGATAGATTTAACGAACCCGGGAGCTTTTTCCCCTCACCCTGAACGCCTTCCAAAGCACCAGATACCGCGGGGTAACCGCCAAGCGCACCTCGCGCTCACGACCCGCGAGCATCCCGAGGAGAGGATTTCGTGACCCGCCTCGTACTCCACGACGCCCCGCAGTCGACCTGCTCGCAGCGGGTTCGATTTACCATGAACGCCAAGGCGCTGGCGTTCGAGGAAGTGCGCCTCGACCTGTTTGCCGGCGATCAGCTCGAGCCCGACTACCTGGCGCTCAATCCGAATGGCGTGGTTCCGACGCTGGTCGATGACGGCGCCGCGATCATCGATTCCTCGGTGATCATGGAATATCTGGACGAGGTGTTTCCCGAGCCGGTCTCGTTCACTCCCGGGGACCCGCTCGCGCGCGCGCGGATGCGCGCCATGATCCAGTTCATCAACGAGGTGCCGACGCCGGCGATCCGCGTTCCCTCCTACAACCTCGCCTTCCTGCCCCACTTCCGCGAGATGAGCGAGGAGGAGTTCGTGGCGCTCGCGCGATCGAAGCCGCTGAGGAAGGAGTTCCTGCTCGCCATGGGCCGCACCGGGTTTCCCGAAAAGGACATGAACCAAGCCCTCGACCGGCTGGGACGGGCGGTCGAGCGCATGGACGCCGACATCGCCGCGAGCGGCGGCCCGTGGCTGATGGGCGCGAGGCTCACCCTCGCCGACATCGCGGTGATGCCGGTGATCGTGCGCATGGACGACATCAACCTGCATCACAATTGGAAAGACCGGCCCGCGATCGCCCGCTGGCTGGAGCTGATCCGCGCCGAGCCCGCGTTCGATCAGACCTTCTATGAGGGCTCGCTTCTTACCGACCAGTACCCGCACCTCATGTCCCTGCGCGAGGCGCGGGCGGCGGAATAATCATTCAGGTTTTCGCATCGGTTCGTGCTGGCCGGGCCACCGCAATGAACATCGGCCTATCAAGCGCCGGCCTGTCTTGACCGGATCGCTTCTGCGCCGATTGCTCGGCAAAGCTCTCAACCAGCAATGTGCGGCGTTCGCTGGTGTGCACCAGAGTCCACCATGAATTCGTCACCCCGGCGAAAGCCGCAATGACAAATGGACCGCGGCTCGCGCCGCCCCTACTCGCCGACCTCGAGCCCGGTCGGAATCGGCACGTTCTCCGGCTCGAGCGTCATGCCCGCCCCGTCGGCGACGGTCTCGAGCAGCATCGCGAAATCGCGCGCCAGATTCTCCGGATCGATCCTGGCGACGCGGCCGGCATGGTGCTGCACCGCCTCGCGCGCCGCGGCCGTGACCGGCATCGGAACGCCAAGCTCGCGCGCTTCGGCGAGCCCAAGGTCGATGTCCTTCAAAAGCAGCGGCGGCGTGAAGGTCGTCGTCCAGTCGAGATTGGCGAGCGCGTTCGACTTGTAGCGCGTGAACGGCGAGCCCATCACCGAGTCGTTGATGAAGTTGAGGAAGGCGTGGCGCGGCACCCCCGCCTTTTCGGCGAGAATGGTGATCTCGGCGAGGTTCTGGATCACGACGCCGAGCATGACGTTGTGGGCGATCTTGCAGAACCGGGCGAGTTCGCCCTCGCCGACATAGGAAACGCCGCGTGGCGCGATGATTTCGAGATAGGGCCTGACGGTCTCGAACGCGTCCCTCGGCCCCGACGACACGCTCGACAGGACGCCCGCCTTCACCGCCTTGCCGTTGCCGGAGACCGGCGAGGCGATGTAGACGGTGCCCAGCCCGTCCAGTTCGGAGCGCACCTGCTCGGACTCCTCCGAGCCAACCGACGAGCAGTCGACCACGATCTTCGGCTTCGAGTCGCCGGCAACCGCGCCGCCCTCGCCGAACAGAACCTCATTGAGGTCCTTTCCGGTCGAGACCATGGTGAACAGGATGTCGACATCGCCGAGCTCGCCAAGTCCGGCGACCACATTGGCGCCGTACCCGGCCAGCGGCTCGGCCTTGGCCCGCGTCCGGTTCCAGACCCTGACGCTGCATCCCGCCTTGGCCAGCCTCTCGGCCATCGGATATCCCATGCGGCCGGCACCGATCCAGCCCAGTGTGTGGTTTGTGTTGGCCAAGGCTCTCTCCTGAAATCGCTCGTCGCGTTGGCTGGGAAGGCTCGCTTCAGATCGCCGCGCTCGCCTCGGCGAGCCAGTCGCGGGTCTCCAGAATCCGCTTGAGTTCGCCGAGATAGGCCGCCGAGTAGGCGCCGTCGAAGGCGCGATGGTCGAAGCTCTGGCCGACGATCCCGACCGGCCGGATGGCGATGTGCTCGCCGTCCTCGTCCTCGACCACCACCGGGCGCCTGGCGACGCCGTCGCTCGACAGGATCGCGACCTGCGGCTGGTTGATGATCGGCGCCGTGATCAGCGTGCCGAACGAGCCCGAGTTCGAGATCGTGTAGGTGCCGCCGGCGAGGTCGTCCTCGCCGAGCTTGCCGGCGCGGGCGCGTTCGCTCGCCTCGGTGATGGCGCGCGCGAGCCCGACCACATTCAGCCCCTCGGCATGGCGGATCACCGGCACCACCAGCCCCTGATGGTCGAGATCGACGGCGATGCCGAGATGGACGAAGCGATGGACGATGAGGCGCTCGCCGTCGATATGCGCGTTGACGCGCGGGAACGACCGGAGCGCGAGGCACACGGCGCGGGCGATGAAGGCGAGATAGGTGAGCCTCGGTCCGCCGGCGGACGCGCCTGCATTAAGCGCGCGGCGGGCCTTGTCCACCTTGTGGAACCCGGCCTCGACCGCCTGATAGACGTGGGGCACCTCGGCCCAGCTCTTGGCCAGACGCGACGCGGTGGTGCGCCGGATGCGACCCAGCGTGATGACCTCGGCGTCGGCTGTGCCCGCCGCCGGTGCCGGGCGCGGCGTGCCGCCCGTGCGCGCGAATATCTCGACGTCGGACCTGCCGATCCGCGACTTGCCGGCACGGGCGAGATCGACCGCGAGCTGATTGAGATCGACCCCGCGCGAGCGCGCGAGCCGCCGCGCCACCGGCGTCACCCTGAGCCCGTTCGCGGCCCGGGCGGCCCCGTAATCCTCCGCCGGCGTCATCACTTCGCCGAACGGGTCCATCGCCCGGCGCGGCGCGGCGGCGACGGGCGCGCCAGGTGGCGGAGGCCCGGAACGGGCGGGCGCCGGCGCGGGCGCCGCGGAGGGCTCGGGGTCCGGCGCCGGAGCGGGCGGCCTCGCCGGCTGATCGCCTGACCGGATCACCGCCACCGGCACTCCGACCGGCACCCTCTCGCCCTCGCCGACCCGGATCTCGGCGAGGACGCCGCTCGCCGTCGCCTCGACCTCCATCGAGGTCTTGTCGGTCTCGATCTCGAACAGCACCTCGCCGGCCGCGATCTCATCGCCAACCGACTTGAACCACCGGCTGACCGTCCCTTCGGTCACGGTCTCGCCAAGCTGCGGCATGAGGACATCCATGGGACCCGCCTCAGCCCATCACCCGGCGCACGGTCTCGAACACGCGGGCCGCGTCCGGCAACGCCAGGTCCTCGAGATTGTCGGCGGCCGGCAGAGGAATATGCGGCGTGGTGATGCGCACGATCGGCCCGTCGAGGTCCCAGAACGCCTCGTCGGCGACGATCGACGCGATCTCGGCGCCCCAGCCGCACAGCCGCGGGTTCTCCTCGACCGTGAACAGCCGTCCGGTCCTGGCGACCGAGGCGAGGATCGTCTTCGTGTCGAGCGGCACCAGCGAGCGCACGTCGATGACCTCGGCGTCGATCCCGGCCTCGGCCTTGAGCTTGTCCGCCGCCGCGAGCGCGCGCGGCACCATCAGCGCCAGCGCGAGGATCGTCGCGTCCGCGCCCGGCCGCACCACCCTGGCGGTGCCCAGAGTGTCGACATGCTCGCCCTCCGGCACCTCGCCCCTGGTCGCATAGAGCGACTTGTGCTCGAAGAAGATCACCGGATCGTCGTCGCGCACCGCCGCCGCGAGCAGCCCCTTGACGTCGGCCGGCGTCGACGGCGCCACGACCTTGATGCCGGGAATCGCCATCGCCCAGTTCTCGACCGACTGGGAATGCTGGGCGCCGAACCGCGAGCCGGCGCCGTTGCCGGTCCTGACCACCAGCGGGCAGGCGAGCTGGCCGCCCGACATGTAGCGCGACTTCGACATCTCGTTGGCGACGAAGTCCCAGCACACCGCGAGGAAGTCCGAGAACATGATCTCGGCGATCGGCCGCATCCCGGTCATCGCCGCGCCCATGGCGGCGCCCATGATCGCCTGCTCGGAGATCGGGGTGTCGATCACCCGCTTGGGCCCGAACTTCTCCAGCAGCCCGACCGTCGCCTTGAACACCCCGCCGGCGCCGGCGACGTCCTCGCCGATGAAGGCGACGCGCTCGTCGCGCTCCATCTCCTGGGCGATGCCCGCGGCCACCGCCTCGCGATAGGTCAGTTCCGCCATGCCCAGCCTCCATCGGCATAGACATCGGTGGTGAGAATGTCGGCGGGAGGCGGAGGCGCGGCCTTGGCGCGCTCGGTCGCCTCGTCGACATCGGCGAGCGCCTTGGCGTCGATGGCTTCGATCACGTCCTCGGAGATGCCGAACTCGGCGAGCCGCGCGCGGTAGATCTTGATCGGGTCGCGGTTCTGCTTCCAGTCGTCGAGCTCGCCCTTGGGCCTGTAGGCGCCGGGATCGGCCCGGCTGTGGCCCGAATGGCGGTAGGTCCTCGCCTCTATCAAGGCGGGGCCTTCTCCCGCCCGCGCCCTCGCATAGGCCTTCCGCGCGGTGCGGTAGACCTCGTCGGCATCGTTGCCGTCGATCACGATCGACTCGAGCCCGTAGGCGGCGGCGCGGTCGGCGGCCGGGTTTTCGACCGCCGTGATCTGGCTGATCGGCGTGTACTCCATATAAAGATTGTTCTCGCACACGAACACGACCGGCAGCCTGAAGACCGCCGCATAGTTGAGCGCCTCGTGGAAGGCGCCGATATTGGTGGTGCCGTCGCCGAAGAACGCGACCGTCACATCGTCCTCGCCGAGATACTGGGCGCGCCAGGCCGACCCCACGGCGATCGGCAGATGGGCGCCGATGATGGCATACGAGCCCATCACCCCGTGCTCGACATCGGTGAGGTGCATCGAGCCGCCCTTGCCGCGCATGAGCCCGCAGTCGCGCTGCATCAGCTCGCCGAGGACGCCGTGCATCGGCGCGCCGCGCGCCAGCGTGTGGGCATGGCCGCGATAGGTGCAAAAGCTCTTGTCGCCCGGCTTCATGGCCACGGCGAAGCCGGCCGCGATCGCCTCCTGGCCGAGCGACAGGTGGCTCGTGCCCTTCACCAGGTTTTCCAGGAACAGGTCATAGGCGCGTTGTTCACAATGGCGGATCTCGACCTGCCTCCTGAACAGATCGAGCCGGACCTGCTCGCCGATATCGTCGTTAAGGGCGAGGTCCGCCGCCCGCTTGCGCCGCGGGGTCATCGGCCTCTCCCGTCACGCCAACCCTGACCGTCATTGCCCGACTTGATCGGGCAATCCAGCAAACGGCGCGCCCTCGGTCCTGCCGAGACTTCGGTGGTTACTGGATGCCCCGGACAAGCCGGGGCATGACGATGGTCGCTAGTACGCATTTGCGATCGGCGGCTCCTCGGCCGGCAACCGGTTGATGACTTCGCCTGTTCGTTCACCTCGCGCCTCCCCTCTCCATCGCCGGCTGATGTGAGACGCCGCCCGGGCGGCCCGGGAAAAGGTGGAAGTACGGCCGCGCTTGCTCGATCACCCGGGCAAATGACGGACGCTCGACCAGGCGGTCGAAATATCGCGCCACGTTCGGATGCGTGTCGCCGAAGGACATCAGCTGGTTGGCGTAGAACAACGCCGGCGCGGCAGCGCAGTCGGCCAGGCTGAAGCCGTCGCCCACGGCCCAGGTCCTTGCCGCCATCTGCCGGTCGATCATGGCGTAGGCCGTTTGCAGCGTCTCCCTCGCCGCCTCCACGCCCTCGGGATCGCCTCGTCCCGGCGGGCGCAGCTTGTCGCCGACGATCTTCTGCATCGGCTCGCTCACATGCAGGTCGAAGAGGCGATCCCAAAGGCGCGTCTCCCGGGCCAAATCAGGATCCGCCGGCACGAGCTTCCTCGCGCCGGGATAGTACTGATCCAGATACTCGATGATGATGCTCGTCTCCGGAATGATTCCGTCCCTGGCCTGATCCTGCAGCACCGGCATCTTGCCCATCGGCCAAAGTCGCTTGAACGCCGCGCTGGCGTCCGGATCGCCGAGGTCGACGATGTGCGGCTCGAAGGACGTCTCGTTCTCATGGAGCGCGATCAGCACCTTCCAGCAGAACGAGGCCAGCGGATGATAGTGGAGTGTCAGCGACATCCCGGGCGCTCACATCAATACGCATTCGCGATCGGCAGCTCCTCGGCCGGGAACCGGGTGATGACCTTGCACCCGGTGTCGGTGACCACGACCTCCTCCTCGATCCGAGCGGCGGAAAAGCCGTCCTTCGCCGGACAGTAGGTCTCGAGCGCGAACACCATGCCGGTCTTGATCTCCATCGGATTTTCGAGCGACACCAGCCGCGAGATGATCGGCCGCTCATGCAGCGCCAGCCCCAGCCCGTGGCCGAACTGAAGGCCGAAGGCGGCCATTTCGCTCGGGAAGCCGAACTCCTCGGCCCGCGGCCACACCGCGGCCACCTTGTCGGTCATGACCCCCGGCCTGATCAGCTCGATCGCCTCGTCGAGCCATTCGCGGCAGCGCTTGTAGGCGTCGTACTGCACCGGTGTCGCCCGCCCGATGTTGAAGGTGCGGTAATAGCAGGTGCGGTAGCCCTGATAGGACTGCAGGATGTCGAAGAACGCCTGGTCGCCCGGCCGGAACATGCGGTCGGTGAAATTGTGCGGATGCGGGCTGCAACGCTCGCCGGATATGGCGTTGATCGCCTCGACATCGTCCGAGCCCATCTCGTAGAGCAGCTTGTTGGCGAGCGCGACGATGTCGTTCTCGCGCACGCCCGGCCTCAGCTCCTCGTAGATCATGTGGTAGACGCCATCGACCATGGCGGCCGCCTGGTTGAGCAGCACGATCTCGTCGATGTTCTTGATCTCGCGCGCGTCCAGCATGATCTGCTGGCCGTCGACGATCTTGATGCCGGCCTTCTGCAACTCGAAGAACATGGCGGTCTCGGCGATGTCGAGCCCGACCGGCATGTCGGCGACGCCGGCCTCCTGAAGCAGGCTCATGATCTCCTCGGCATGGGCGCGCATCAACCCCACCGCCGGCGGCACGGTTCCGCGCATGCCGGTCATGCCGGCGCGGCAGCGCTCGGGATCGAGCCAGTCGCAATACAGCCGATGATGGACCGCGGCCGAGCCGAAATCCCACACGATCGGCTCCTCGTCGCCGGCCAGAAGCGCGAACCGGCACATCTTGTCGCGCTCCCACTCGCCGATCTTGGTCGCCGAGATGTAGCGGATGTTGTTGACATCGAACAGGATCAGCGCGCCGCAGTTCGAGTTCTTGAGCGCCTGGCGCGCTCGCGCCAGGCGATAGCGGCGCATGCGCCGGAAATCCACCCTGGTCTCGAAGTCCACGTCCTTGTGGCCCGGTGCCGGAATCTCACGGTCCCAGCGCCAGTTGGGCTCGGCGTCCTCGGGCCGAACCAGCCGCGGCGAAATCGCGCTCATCGCAGTCATGTCAGACATCCCTCTCCCGGTGCCGGCCCGCCAGCCGGTGGCACCTGTCATTGCCCGATCCGGGCTCCCGGGTCCAGTTCGCTCAGGCCTGGAGGGGAATCCGGATGAACCGTTCGGCGTTGCATGCAATCGATTGCATGCTATTGTCAATGCCCGAGGACTGTCAACACGGCCGGTGGCCTTGATGCATCCTCGGCGACGGCGCGGCGGGGGTGGCGAAAGGGAACGGAATGGAAGACCAGCGCCTGCAACAGGGCCTTACCGGAACGCGCGTTCAGCGCGCGCGGCTGAAGGATGTCGCCCGCGCCGCCAGCGTTCACGTCTCCACCGTGTCACGCGCGCTCAACACCAAGACCAGCCACCTGATCACCGATGCGGTGCGCACCCGCATCCGCGAGGTCTGCGACCAGCTCGGCTATGTGCCGAACCAGACCGCCTATTCGCTCAGGACCAACCGCACCCGCACCATCGGCGTCGTCATTCCCGACATCACCAATCTGGTGTTCCCGCCGATCATCCGCGGCATCGAGGACGGCCTGTTCGAGCATGGCTATATCGCCATCACCGTCAACACCGACGGCCATGCCGAGCGCGAGGCGCGGATGATCGAGACCCTGCTCGCGCGCAGCGTCGACGGCCTGATCATGGCCAACGCGCTGCGCAACGACCAGACCATCTCCGATCTCGCCCGCCACGCGGTCGAGGTCGTCACCGTCAACCGGCGGGTCGACGATCCGGCGGTGCCTTCGGTCGTCAATGACGAGGACCACGGCGTAAGCCAGATGCTCGCCCATCTCGCCTCCCTCGGCCACCGCCGCATCGCCCACATCGCCGGGCCGCAGGACACCTCGACCGGCCGCCGGCGTCATGACTGCTTTCTTGCCGGCCTCGGCCGGCACGGCTTGGAGCCGTGTGACTGCCCGGTCGCGGTCGCGGCCGGCTTCAACGAGGCCGAAGGCGAGCGCTGCGCGGCCGGTCTGCTCACGGCCGCCGGCAAGGTGACCGCCATTCTCTGCGCCAACGACCGCATCGCGGTCGGCGCCATCACCGAACTGCGCCGCCAGGGCCGCGAGTGCCCGCGCGACATCTCCGTCACCGGCTTCAACGACATGCCGTTCGCCGACCGCATCGATCCGCCGCTGACAACGGTTCGCGTCGCCCAGTACGAGGCCGGCAAGTGCGCCGCCACCATCCTGGTCGAGCGCCTCGAGGCGGCGACGCCGCTGGAGCCGCGCCACGAGCTGATGCCGGTCGAGCTGGTGGTCCGCGCATCGTCGGCGCCGCCACGGAGCTGACCCTTGCGGGGCGTGTCGCCGTTCGGAGCATGATCGCGGAAAGTGCGAACGACTTTTCGGATGACGTCATGCGTCATGGAAGATCTGGAGCGCGATTCGGTTCCATCGGATCGCATCGTGTTCTACGTCACCGCGAGCGGGGCTAGGGCATCGATGTCGGTCACGACATCGATGATCACCGGGCGCCTGGCATCGATCGCCTTGGCGAGCGCCGGGGCGAGGTCGGCGGGCTTGTCGACGCGCAGCCCGAGCGCTCCCATGTCCTCGGCGATGCGGGCGAAATTGACCTCGGTGAAGGTCCACATCTCGCGCGCCTTCTCGGTCTGTTCGCCGCCATAGGCGCGGTCGAAGCCGCGCTTGGACTGGTTGCCCGAGCGGTTGTTGTTGACCACGATCACCGCGTTGATGTTCCAGCGGACCGCGGTCTCGATCTCGCCGATGTGGTACCAGAAGCCGGCATCGCCGGTGAAGCAGACGACCGGGCGGCCCGGCACCGCGCTCTTCGCGCCCAGCGCGGCCGGAAACGCCCAGCCGAGATGGCCGGCCGAGCGAATGTAGCTCTGGGTCGGCACGCGCAGATCATACATGCCGCCCATCCACATGCCGCCATGGCCGGTATCGACCACGACGAACGCATCGTCCGGAAGGTTCCGCGACAGCTCGTGGCAGATGCGCTCGGGCCGGATCGGCACCGCGTCGGAGGTGAGGAGCGGCCGGAACTCGTCATACCAGTTCCTGACATTGCGCTTCGCGGTCTGGGTCCATGCCTTGCGCCGCTCCGCGCTCGATGCGTCGGCGCGCTCGACCATCTGTTCGAGCGTGACCCTGGCATCGCCGAGAATGGCCGCGTCGAGCATGTAGTTGCGCCCGAGGACTTCGGGGTCGGTGTCGATCTGGATCGCCCTCGTGCCCAATTTCGGAACGGTCCAGAAGTGGGTGGTCATGCCGCCGGTCTCGGTGCCGATGAAGAACACGAGATCGGCATCGAGAACGGTCCGGTTCGCCGACCCGCGCGAATAGGTGCCGACGACGCCGACATTCAGCGGATGGGCGCCGGGGACCGTGTCCTTGCCGTTCAAGGAGGTCGCGACCGGGATCTGCAATTTTTCGGCGAGCTCGACCAGCGCCTTGCCGGCCTTCGACCAGCGCACGCCGCCGCCGGCGACGATCACCGGCTTTTGCGCCATTTCGAGCAGCGCCACCGCCTTGGCGACGGCGCCGGCCTCGGGCGCCGGCCGGAACGGCGGTACTGCGAAATAGAGCTCCTCGACCTCGGCATCGATCTCGGCCTCCTCGAGATCGACCTGGCCCTCGTTGCCCTTGAACTGGAGATGGACCGGTCCCGGAGAACCCGTGACCGCGACCCGGAACGCCTGGCGCACCATGTCGGGAAACCGCGCCGCCGAATCGACGGTCGCGTTGAACTTGGTCACCGGCTCGAAGGCCGGGATGTCGTCGACCTCCTGATAGGCCTTGCGGAACTTGGTCGCCTGGTCGCGCCCGCCGGTAAACGCGATGACCGGCGATTTCGCGAGCCATGCATCCCTGAGGCCAGCCGCCAGATTGAGCGCGCCGATGATCTGGGCGGCGCAGATCCCGGGCCTGCGCGCGGCCCGCGCATAGCCGTCGGCCATGTAGGCCGCCGACTTCTCGCCATGGACATGGATGCGGCGGATCGAGGTCGTCGCCTCGAGCTCGGCCATGGTCCGGCGCAGCACCGCCGGCACATGGAAGATATCGGTGACGCCGTAGCCGTCGAGGAGGCGCGCCAGGCACTGGGCGCCGGTCATCTTGTTTGACATGTGTGTTTCCTTGTCATGGACCCGAATACTCCCGTCGTCATGCCCCGGCTGGTCCGGGGCATCCAGTATCCGCTGGCGGCAGCGAGTGACGCGAAGCTGCGGCGCTTGCTGGATTGCCCGATCGAGTCGGGCAAAGACGATCAGGGCCAGATGTCGAGGTACGTCCTATTTGATCGCGATCGGATTGACCGGCGAGCCCACCCCGCCGGTGAACGGGATCGTCGGCGCGACGAACAGGAACTCGTAGCGCCCGTCCGCGGCGCAGTCTTCGGCGAGCTCCTTGAGGTTGAAGATCTCGCCCATGGTCATGCCCTGGATCGGAATGGTGATCCAGTGCCAGGGCTGGTTGATGTTGCCCTCGGTGCGGTTGGGCCTGACCTCGCAGCCCCAGGTGTCGGACGCCAGCGCCGAAAGTTCGGTGCGCTGGATCCAGTCGATGGTCTCGAACGCGAGCCCCGGCGCGTCGCCGCCCGGATAGCCGTCCCAGCTCCCCTTGCGGAAACACTCCTCCATCTGGCCGGTACGCACGATCACGAAATCGCCCTTCTTCATCCGAACGCCCTGCGCCTCGGCCGTTTTGTCGAGATCATCGCAGGTGATCGCATAGCCGTCCTCCAGGGGGTCGCGGCCGAGCGCGCGGGCAACGTCGAGCAGGACGCCGCGCCCGACCATCCGGTCGCGGGTCTTTTCGATCCCGCATTTCTGCGCCCCGGCCGAGGTCACGGTGCGGCAGTCATAGCCGTTCCACATCGTGTCCTCGTAAAACACATGGCCGAGCCCGTCCCAGTGGGTCGCGCATTGCAGCGGCATGGTCACGATGTCGTCCGCGCCCCTGATGCCGCGATGGTCGAGGACGCCCGAATAGGCGTCGGTGCCGGTGCGGATCATGTTGCGGATCGGGTTGGTGCGCCCCATCGACGGATAGGTGGTCTTGGCGCCCTGCGGCCCGTTGTGGTCGAAATTGATCGCGAGCGAGAACACCTTGCCCCTCTGGACCAGCCGGGCCGCGGCGATGATGTCCTCGGCCGTGGTGTTGTTGAGGGTGCCGATCTCGTCGTCGGGGCCCCATTTGCCCCAGTTCTTGTACGTCTCCGCCGCCTCGGCGATGTCCTCGCGCGTCACCTTGTAGTCACTCATCGGAGCAGTTCCTTCCCATGGGTCTGTGTTGATCGATCCGCGGACCGAAACCGGCCGGCGGCGCGGTCGGGCACGACCGGCCGCGCGCACCATTCCGGTGTTCGCAGACGGGCAGTGCCTCCGGGCCGGCAGAGATTCGGATTGGCCATTTGACTGAGAGGTCTAGTCGCGCTGAAGTCTATTGCGCAAGGGCGGCACCGACAAGAACCGCGGCCGCCACAGCCAGGGAGCAAACCACGTGCCCGTCGAACCCGGACCCATCAGGCGTATCGTCACCGGCAACAACGAAAAAGGCCGCTCGGCCGTCATCTGGGATGGGCCGGCCCGTCAGGCCGACGTCCCCATGGGCGGCAGCCGGTTTCACTGTGATTTCTGGATCTGGAACCAAAACCCGGCTCCACTGGACGATGACGACGACGCGGCCGAGCTGGGCTACGATTTTCCGGGCCCCCCCGGAGGCGGCCATCTGCGTATCGTCCAGGGTCGCGGGCGGCCGTCCGACTATTCGCGCGACCGCGACGAGACCGCCGAGCCGCTGCACGAGCCGGTGGTCGAATCGTCCGGCCGCATCTGGAGCCGCGGCGGACGCGACGCCTTCTCGTCCCACATGCACAAGACCCAGACGATCGACTACGCCGTGCTCCTCGACGGCGGGCGCGAGCTCGAGCTCGACGCCGAGATCGTCCGTCTCCATCCGGGCGACTTCGTGGTCGATGTCGGCGCCTGGCACCAGTGGCACACCCCGCCCGAGGGCTCGGTAATGGCGTTCGACATGTTCGCCGCCGAGTTCGTCGACGGCCCGGACGGGGTCCTGCAGGGAAGCGACCCGGTCATGGTCGGCGCTGCCTCGCCCGCCCTGCCGGACGGCATCAGGCCCATCCGCCGGGTCGTCATTGGCGATGTCGCGCCCGGCAGGCCGGCGCTCGTCAGCGACGGTCCCTCGCCCGACAACCGTTTCGATCCGGCGCGGCCCGGTTTCGCCGCGACCCGCCTGTGGCAGACCGAGCGCTCGCCGGCACCGCTGGCGCGCGAGAGCCTGCACCTGCCGCACAACCTGGTGCCGCCGAAGGGCGGCACCCTGTTCCGGGCCCTCACCCTGCCTCCCGACAGGGGCTGGGCCGGCAAGGTCGGCTCGGGCGAGGTCGCCGGATGGTTCGCGTCCATGGGCGCGCCGGGCGCCTCGACCTGGTCGCCGGGCGCCCCCCACCCCTACATGCGCAAGACCGCGACGCTCGACTTCTGCCTCGTCGTCAGCGGCAGCGCGGTCCTCGTCCTCGACAGCGAGGAGGTGACGGTGAAGCGGGGCGAGGTGGTCGTCATTCGCGGCAACAACCATGCCTGGTCGAACCGGACCGGTGAGCCGTGCGTGATCGCCCAGTGCATGCACGACGCGAGGTGAGGGAGAAACGCAGACTTGCGGATTGTAACATGTCGCGCGACATGTTACATTGTGATCGGGTCGCATGATCCGGTCGTTCAGGCACCGTGGGCTGAAGCGACTGTACGAGCGGGAAGACCGAAGCAGACTCCCCGCCGAAATGGTGGAGCGAATCGAGACCATCCTCGCTGCCCTCGATGTCGCGGCGAAAATCGCGGATCTTGACCGCCCGTCGTTCCGTCTCCATGCCCTGTCTGGTGACCGGAAAGGGCAATGGTCGATCACGGGTGCGCGCCAACTGGCGGATCACGTTCCGCTTTGATTGCGGCGAGCCCGGCGAGTTTGATTTCACCGACTATCACTAGATGAGGAGACAAGGTCGTGCCGATGAAGAATCCGCCTCATCCCGGCCGGGGACTCAGGGATGAGCTCGATCATCTGGGTCTTTCCGTCGCCAGCGCTGCCGACGCGCTGGGCATCAGCCGCGGCCAGCTTCACCGCGTGCTCGCCGGAACGAGCGCGATCTCGCCGGAACTGGCGTTGCGGCTCGAGGTCGTGATGGGCAGTACGGCCGAGGCCTGGCTCGCCATGCAGGCGGCCCATGACGCCGCCCGGGTGCGCTCGCGCGCGGGCGAGATCACCCGGGGGCTGAAGCGCATCGAAGCTCCGGCCGCACAACGCGGTTGATGCGAGCGCCCGTCAGCCGGGAGCCCTACCCCCCGAGCTGCGCCGCCATCCAGTCGGCCGACTGGGTGCGGTACTTGTAGATCCGGTTGTTGGCGACGTGGGTGCCGTCCTCGATCATGTTCATGGAGACCGGCCCGGCGGCCGCGCTTGCGAGCTTCTCGGCCTCTTCCGGCGGCACCACCCGGTCGAGCCTGCCGCCGACGATGTAGAGCGGGCAGGTGATGTTTTGCGCGCAGTCCCTGAGCGTCATCCGCTTCGAGAACTCGCGCGCCTGCGTCTCGCCCTTCGAAAAGCTGCGCGCGGTGAACGCCGCCCGCGTGATCGGCGGGATGCGGTCGAAGATCGCCTCCCAGTCGAACGGGCCGGTGAGCGAGATGCAGGCCCTGATGCGGTCGTCGAACGCGGCCGCGCGCGGCGCGTAGTAGCCGCCGAGGCTCACCCCCCAGATGCCGAGCCGCGCGGCGTCGACATCGCCGCGCCCCTCGAGCCAGTCGATCACGGCCGCGACCGGGCGCTCGTATTCCGGGCAGATCGGCCGGTCGTACTCGCCCTCGCCCTGTCCCGGCCCGTCGAAGGCGAGCGTCGCCATGCCACGGTCGAGGAACACCCGCTCGTTGGTGTCCATCTCCTCCTTGGCCGAATCGAGTCCCATCGCCATGACCACCACCGGCGGCCGGCGGGCGCCATCGGGCATTCTCAGATTGGCCTTCAAGGTGATGCCGTCCCACGGGATTTCGACCCGCTCCCCGGGGGGCCTCAGCAGCGCCAGCGCCTCGTTGCGGAACCCGACCGCCCTGTCGTGCGCCGCGCGCATCTGCGCCCTGTCGTGAACGAACAGGAACTTGCCGAAATGGCAGCACACGGCGGCGGTGGTGAAATGCTCGCCGGCGCTGAGCCTGCGACCCTCGTCCAGCGCCCGGCGCCCGAGCCCGCCATGAACCTCGCCGCGCGCGACCCAGGCGGCGCACCAGTCGTCCCAGCGCTCGACTGTTCCGGCGACATCGTTGAAGTCGGCGAGCGGCACGCCGTTCGAGACGAACCTGTACGACCAGTGCGCCACCGCCGCCGCGACTGTCGGATCCCTGTCGGCCATGTCCTCCCCCATCCTGTCCGGTCCTGCCCAGGACCGGCGCGACTATGCTCACCCGGCCCGCGATGGGCAACCGCGCGCACCCGTCGCCCTTGACCGCGAGGGCTGGCCCCATGCAATTGATCGCAGCAAAACCCGTGACCGGGGAGGAAGGGACATGCTGGACAACGATATCGGGCTCGCCGAAGAGCAGCGTCTCATGCGCGACAGTTGCCGGTCCTTCGTCGATGGAGTCGTCACCCCCTTCATCCGCCAGAACTGGCAGCGCGAGTGGCAGATGGAGCCCGAGGACCGGCTGCCGCGCGCGATCCTCGAGGGCGCCGACGAGCTCGGCATCCGGACCCTCGGCATTCCTGAAGCCTATGGCGGCACCGAGCTCGAGCCCGGAACCGAGGTCCGGACCTTCGCGCTGATCGCCGAGGAAATCGCGAGAGGCGATTCCGGCCTCGCCGACAAGCTGGTCCAGAACTGGAAGGTCGGCGTTCTCCTGCGCCAGTTCGCGCCGGACCACATCAAGGACAAGTGGTTCGGCCGCCTCGTCGAGGATGTCGAGTTCCTGTTCGCCCATTGCCTTACCGAGCCGCGCGGCGCGTCGGACCGCTGGCTGCCCTACAACGTCCCCGAGGCGGCGATGCAGACCCGCGCGGTCAGGGGCGACGGCGGCTGGATCATCAACGGCCGCAAGCAGTTCATCTCCAATGGCTACGACGCCGGCCTTTACGTCGTCTACGCCAACACCGACCCCGGCAAAGGCATCCTTCAGGGCACGTCGAGCTTCGTCGTTCCGCGCGAAACGCCGGGTCTCGCGGTCACCAAGTGCAACGAGACCATGGGCTGCCGGTTCATGAACAACGGCGAGATCGTGTTCGAGGACATGTTCGTTCCGGGCGACCATTTGCTGGTCGAGGGCAACGCCATGCAGCAGGCGGGCATCTATTTCCGCCCCGGCAAGATCATCCAGGGGGCGAAGAACCTCGGCGTCGGCGTCGCCTGCTTCGAGCGCACCGCCGACTACGTCCAGACCTACGTCCAGGGCGGCAAGATCCTGATCAGGCATCAGGTGGTCGCCCAGCGGCTCGGCGACATGGCAACGAGGCTCGAGGCCTGCCGGGCGCTGCTCCAGCACGCCTCGCGCGCCGTCGACGAGGGCTCGGCCAGCGCCGAGGTGCTCTGCAACATGGCCAAGTGCTTCATCTCCGAGGAGGTGCTGAAGGTCGCCCAGCACGCGATGGAGCTTCACGGCGGCAACGGCGTCATGCTCGAATTCGGCATCGAGAAGCTTTACCGCGACGCCTCAATCTTCCTGCACATGGACGCCACCACCGACATCTCGCGGTTCAAGATCGTCAAGGGGCTTTTCCCCGACACCGCCGCCGTCTATGCGGGGACCGAGTGAAGCTCATCAAGGAACACCACATGCACAAGATCATCGTCGGCGGCCGCATCCATGAAAGCGGCATCGGCCTGCTCGCGGCCCGCGGCGACTTCGATGTCGAGGTGCTCGCCGACTCCACCGCCGAGACGCTGGCGGCCCATATGGCCGAAGCCGAGGCCGTTCTCGCCCGCATGCAGGTGGTGACCCGCGACATGATCGAGGCCGCGCCCGGCCTCAAGGTGGTCTCGCGCAACGGCGTCGGCTGGGACACGGTCGATGTCGACGCGCTCTCCGAACGCGGCATTCCCTTGACCGTGGTCGGCGATGTCAACTCGACCTCGGTCGCCGAGCATGCGCTGATGCTGATCCTCGCCACCGCCAGGCGGGTGATCGCGCACGACGCCTGCGTGCGCGAGGACCGCTGGAGCTACCGCGACGGCCTGCTGGCGGGCGACATCGAGGGCCGGACCCTGTTCATCGTCGGCTTCGGCCGCATCGGCCGCAAGGTTGCGGCCCGAGCGCGGAGCTTCGGCATGGACATCCTCGTCCATGACCCGTTCCTGACGCCAGACCAGATCGCGGCCGAAGGCGTGCGCGCCGCGACAGGCTTCGAGGCCGGGCTGGCCGAGGCCGATTTCGTCACCCTGCACGCACCCGGAAATCCCGACGGCAGGCCGCTCATCGGCGCCGGCGAGCTCGCGCGGATGAAGCCCGGCGCGATCGTCATCAACACCTCGCGCGGCAGCCATGTCGACGAGGCGGCGCTCGCCGCCGCCATCGGCGAGGGCAGCCTCGGCGGCGCCGGCCTCGACGTGTTCGATCCCGAGCCTCCCCAGCCGGGAAACCCGCTCTACGGCCTCGACAACGTGATCCTGTCACCCCACATCGCGGGCTTCACCCGCGACTGCGCCGCGCGGATGGCGAGCGACGCCGCCCAGAACATCATCGATGCGATCGACGGAAAGCTGAACCCCGAACGTGTGGTCAACGCGGAGGCCATCGGCCTCGCCCGCACTTAGCTCGACCCGCTCACGGACGATGACAGATGGACAGGGAACGCCACCTCACCCCAATCGAGCAGCACGGCGGCCTCGGGCTCTTGTGGTGCGCCGGCTGGCTGTTCACCATCGGCTATCTTGACCTTTCGTTCTGGAGGGGCGTCCTCGCCATTCTTCTGTGGCCCTATTTCATGGGCGTCGACCTCGCGGCAGCACCGGGCGCGCCCTGAGGGCCGCACCCGGCACGCGCCGCACCGAGCCCCATGTCGCGCGGAAAGGACGGCGCCGCCGCGCACGACCCGCCGGGTCGGCGCGCCCGTCCGCGGGCGTTCCCTCATGCCGCTGGCGGTCCCGACTGGCGACAATTTTAGTGAATTCCCCAATCAATTCACAGAACTGGTCTGCTACCCGATGGCCAACGACAGCCGAGGGGCCCCGTGTTTCAAGTCTGGACGTGCATCTCTCAGGAGCACAACCTTCCGCTGGTCGCGCTGGCGGCGATCGCGTGCATATTGGGCGCGGTCGTGTCTCTCCGGCTTCACCAGCGCGCGGCGGAGTTCGCGGACAACCGCCGCTTCGGCTGGCTGTTCCTCGCCGGGCTCGCGTTCGGCAGCACGGTGTGGACCACCCACTTTCTGGCGATGCTCGGCTATGATCCGGCGATCGCCCATGGCTTCGAGCCGGAACGCACCTTCGTTTCGCTGTTCATCGCGATATTCGTCGCAATGTCCGGGTTCCTGATCGCCTCGTCCGGTCGATCGCGCCTTGACGCCACGATCGGCGGCGGCGCCATCGGCGTCGGTATCGCCAGCATGCACTATGTCGGGATGTCCGGCTTCCTCGTCGCCGGCACCATCGAATGGGATCCGGCTCTGGTCGCCGCGTCCCTCGTCTTCGCCCTCGCTTTCGGCGCCCTGGCGCTCAACTGGAACCTCGCGCCACGATCGCGGCGGACGATGATCGGCACGACCGCGAGCCTCGTGGCCGCCGTCGTCGCCCTCCACTTCACGGCCATGGGCGCGGTGACCATCGTTCCCGATCCGACGATCGCGGTCCCCGACCAGGCCGTTTCAACGGAAATTCTCGCCGCCGCCGTGTTCGCCATGATGACGCTCGTCGTCGGCGCGGGACTGTCCACCCACCTGATCGACAACAAGTCGAACGCCGAGGCCCTCGCCCACTTCCGCCACCTCGCCCTGCACGATCCCCTGACCTGTCTTCCCAACCGGGCCAAGGCCAATGCGCTGCGCGAAAAATGGGCGAACGAAGCGGCTGCGGCCGGACAGTCCCTCGCACTGCTTGTCATCGACCTCGACCGGTTCAAATACGTCAACGACGTCTACGGTCACCATGCGGGCGACGCGCTGCTGGTGGCGATCGGCGAGCGCCTGGCCGCGTGCCTGTCCGTGGACGAGGCTGTCGCCCGGATCGGCGGCGACGAATTCATCGCGTTGAAGCGATTCGATGGCGACCGGGCCGCGCTCGACGCCTTCACCGCGCGCATCATGGATGCGGTCTCCCGCCAGACCCAGATCGACGGGCGGATCCTGTCGACCGGATGCAGCATCGGCATCTCCGTCCTGCCCGACCATGCCGGCGACGCGAACGAGCTCGGCGTCTGCGCCGACCTCGCGATGTATCGCGCCAAGCGCCGCAGTGCGGAGAAGACCTGCCTCTACGAACCGGCGCTGGACGACGCCATGCGCAATCGCGGCGAGATCGCGGTTGCACTGGAGAATGCGATCGCTGCCGGCGAGTTCGATCTGCTGTATCAACCGCAGCTGTCGGTCACCGAGGACAGCCTGACCGGCTTCGAGGCCCTGATCCGCTGGTGTCGCGGCGACGGGGAGGTCGTGGAGCCGGCCAAATTCATCCCGATCGCCGAAGAGACCGGCCTGATCATTGCCATTGGCGAATGGGTCCTGCGCAGGGCCTGCGCCGAAGCCGCCTCCTGGAAGGCGCCCTACACGGTCGCGGTGAACGTCTCGCCGGTTCAGATCGCCCAGCCCGACCTGCCCGAGATGGTCCACGAAGCGCTCATCGCCTCGGGTCTCGAGCCCGGTCGGCTCGAGATCGAGATCACCGAGTCCGTGCTGCTCGACGATGTCACCCACACCCTGCACATCCTGCGCCGGCTCAAGGACCTGGGCGTGCGGATCGCGATGGATGATTTCGGCACCGGCTATTCGTCGCTGTCCTCGCTGCAGTCGTTCCCGTTCGACAAGATCAAGATCGACCGGTCCTTCGTTCAGGGCGTCGGCGCCAGCGAGCAATCGAACTCGATCATCCGCGCCATCATCTCTCTCGCCCACAGCCTGTCCATCCCGGTGGTGGCCGAAGGCGTCGAGACCCGGAGCCATTTCGAGTTCCTGCGCGAGGGCAACTGCGACCACATCCAAGGCTACCTGCTCTCGCGTCCGATCTCCGCGGAGAAGCTGGAGGGCCTGATGGACCGCGATTTCACCCTTGGCGGCGGACCGGCCGACGCGGTCGGTCTGTTGGTCGGCGCGGCGGCGACGGCCTGACCCGGAGCAGTGTCCGCGCAATCCCCCTCTCATCTGATCGAATGGGGGCGGATCCTGCCGCGATGCCCCGCGTGCGGCGAGGTGTCACGCCAAACCGCCGCCGCGCGCCGGTTGCGGGCACGCCCGCTGGTCTACCTGTAGGAGCTGAACACCTCGCTGGTGCCGTCGCGGTTGAGCAGCAGCACATCGTAGGGCTCAATCGTCCCGTCTTCCATTCCCGGCGATCCCGAAGGCATGCCCGGGACCGCGAGGCCGCGCGCGTCGGGCCGCCCGGCGAGAAGGCGCTCGATGTCGCCGGCCGGCACATGGCCCTCGATCACGTAACCGCCGACCATCGCCGTATGGCACGAGCGCAGCTCTTCGGGAATTGCCGCCTGGTTCTTGACGCTGTCGAGGTCCTCGCTCTCCCTGACCTCGACCGCAAATCCGCTGGCCCTCACGTGCTCGATCCAGCCGCCGCAACAGCCGCACCACGGGCTCTTCCACACCGTCATCGGCGCCGGGCTCTCGGCCGCGGCAAGTCCCGCCGGCACCACCAGAATGGCCAGTGCCAGCATCCAGGATCTCAGTCTCATCGGTTGGTCCTTTCGCTCCGGATGAGCGGTGCCCCGAGCGCGGCCGGGTGCCAGGCTCATCCTTGTTGATGATAGCGAATCCGACCTTCCCCGTCGCGCTGTTCGTACGGAAATTTCTTCGCCCGCCGTGGATCAGTTCCGGAACGCCCACCGGCTGAGTCCCCACACGAACAGGGCGAACAGCAGATGCGGCGCCGCGGCCGCCACAATCAGTTGCGGGCCGATCCCGAGCCCGAAAAACCCCCACCCGACGATCGGGAAGAAGACCAGAAGGACCAGCACCCAGAGCGCGAACGCGAGCCAGAACGCGCGCATGAACGTCAGCGCTTCGCGGAACAGCGCGATATAGAGGACCGAAAATGCCGTCGTCCAGACGGTGTGAAACAACGCTCCGACGGGCACCGGCAGGGGGCGGGCGAGCAGGGTTTCGGCGAAGGCGAGCCCGAGCGGCTTCGGCAACGGGGATGCGCCGGTGCGGAGCGCGATCATCATGATGACGGCGGTCAGGACCGAGACCGCGATGCCGACGCCGACCGCTTTCAGCCACTCCCCCGCCGACAGGGCATGCCATCGCATGGCGAACCTCCCAGAATTGTGACGTGCTTCGTTCCGGGAAGTCTGCATCCTCAACCTGCTTGAGATTCAAGGAGGAACTCATGCGAACCGTCGACCATGTGACGATCGGCACCCTCGCGCGCCTCGCCGGCTGCTCGGTGGCGACGATCCGCTATTACGAGACCATTGGTCTCATCCCTCCCGCCGCCCGCCGCGAGGGCGGCCATCGCGTGTTTTCGGACATCGACCGTCGCCGTCTCGCCTTCATCCGGCGGTGCCGCCGGCTGGGCTTTCCGATCGAGCAGATCAGGGAGTTCACGTCGCTGGCGCGGAACCGGGGCGGCGACTGCGGCGCGGCGCGCGCCATCGCCCAGCGCCAGCTGGGCGAGGTCCGCCGCAGGCGCCGCGAGCTCCATTGTCTGGAGCGCGAGATCAGGCGGATGGTGGACGAATGCTCGGCCCGGTGCGCGGGAGGCCCGGTCGAGGACTGCACCATCCTCGCCGATCTCGCGGCCCGGGGCCCTCCGTGCCGCGCCGCGCGGGTGGCGGCGCCGAGAACCGTCAGGCGAACATGATGTTGGCGGCCTTGAGGAACAGCGTGCGGTTGACTCCGTCCGAATGCAGGAACGCGGCGGCGTCGCGCAGGAGCTTCTCGACCCCGAGTTCCTTCATGTAGCCGTGGCCGCCATGGATCTCCATGGTCCAGGTCGCGATCTTCCACACCGCCTGGCTTGCCATCGCCTTCGGAAGCGCGCCGAGCGTCCAGTCCCAGCCCTGGTCCTGGTGGTCGGCGAGCCAGCAGGCGCGATGGACATAGGAGCGCGAGGCATCGAGCAGCATGCGCATCTCGGCGAGCTGGGCGCGGATGCCGTCATGCTCGATCAGCGGCTTGCCGCCCTGCACCCTGACTCTGGCCCACTGCTCGGCCTTGTCATAGAGCGCTTCACCGACGCCGAGGACGCTGGCGCCGGCAAAGGAATTGGACGACGGGAAGAACCGCTGCAACAGCTCGAAGCCCTTGCCGACCTCGCCGACCACGTTCTCGTCCGGAATGAAGCAGTCCTGGAAGATCAGCTCGGCATTGTTGGCGGTGCGCTCGCCGAGCTTGTCGTGCACCCGGCCGATGGTGAAACCCTCGCGGCCGCGCTCGAGGAGGAAGCAGGTCGTGCCCTCGAGCATCGGCGCCCCGCGCGCGGTCTGCACGAACACGAGACAGAAGCTCGCCCGGTTGCCGTTGGAGATGAAGTGCTTCATGCCGTTGACGACGAAGCCGCCGTCCACCTTCTCGGCGAAGGTGCGGAATGGCGTCGGGTGCGGCAGGAAGTAGTTCGACGCATTGTCCGGCTCGGTGATGCCGATGGCGAGAACGCCGCGCGGATCGGCGGCAAAGGGCACCAGCGAGCGCTCGATCTGGTCCTCGTTCAGCGCCTTCTCCATGATCTGCGCGAGCTTCAGCGTCTGCGCCATCACCACCGAGGTGCCGAGATCGCCGCGCCCCAGCTCCTCGACCACCA
>Ga0326597_10000520_pt1 | contig 68632 bp, 76 predicted proteins | sample RVTome_12_FD_203789 | JGI IMG/M metagenome (GOLD analysis project Ga0326597, IMG submission 203789) | Soil microbial communities from uranium-contaminated site in the Upper Colorado River Basin, Wyoming, United States - RVT100D185 | ecosystem: Environmental > Terrestrial > Soil > Contaminated >...
TGCCCACCGCGAGGACCTTCCCCTCCTGCGGCTTCTCCTTCGCGCTGTCGGGGATGATGAGCCCGCCGCGGCGGACTTCTCCCTCTTCGATCCGTTGGACCAGGATGCGATCGTGGAGCGGGTGCAGCGTGGTCGTCATTGCCTTCGCCATGGTGCGGGTGCCTCCCTCTTTCCGGTGAGTACGGCGGTAAGAATGCCGGAGCGTCGTTCGAACGTCTTCCGCGTTCGCGGGCGGGCGAGATTCAGGTGTCTCTTGATCCGCACTCACTATATACCATACTATAATTTATATAAGAGCAATATAATATACAAGCCATGATCTTCTTGAGGGCGGAAGGGTCAGGGGTTGCAGGAGCCCGACAACAAGGTGACCGGCGACTGACCGTGGGAGGCGCGATGTTCGAAGACAAGACCAGAGTTCTGCTCGTGGTTCCTCAGGCGGTCCTGGATCGAGCTCGAGTCTTTGCCGGCGAGGCGACAAGCAGACTCAAGCGTCCCGTGAGCCTCCAGATGGTGCTCCGGGCCCTCATCGACGAGGGACTGAGGCGAAACGGGGATCGAGCCGTGCTCGCCAACATCGAAAGCCAGGTCCAGGCGGTGCGGCAGATCCGAAAGAGGGTCGGTCGCGTCGGGAGCGCTCGGAAGACGCAGTTCGGCCGGGCCCGCAAGTGACCTCCCGCCGCTACGAGCGGGCCCGGCCGGGGGAACTGCTCCATCTTGATATCAAGAAGCTGGCCCGCATCCTGCGGCCCGGCCATCGCATCAGTGGCGATCGGCGCGATACGGTCCGCGGCGCTGGGTGGCAGTTCGCCCATATGGCCATTGACGATGCCTCGCGCCTCGGCGCGGGCGAGCTGCTGCCCGACGAGCGCGGCGGGACCGCGGCCGTCTTTCTGTGGCGCACTGTGCGCGGTCTGCGGCGGCTCGGGGTCCGCGTGGGCGCGGTAGTGACCGAGAACGGCTCCTGCTACCACTCTCGACGGTTCGCCCATGCGTGCCACGCGCTGGGCTTGCGCCATCTCTTTACCCGCCCGTACACGCCTCGCACCAACGGCAAGGCCGAACGGTTCATCAAAACCGCTCTGCTCGACTGGGCCTACGTCCGGCTGTATCGTCACTCTGAGGAGCGCGGCCAGACCCTGGTACGCTGGCTGCACCATTTCAATCGGCCCCGATCGCACAGCGCGATCGGGGGCCGGCCCCCGATCACCCGGCTCGTCTGCTCTGCGGACAACCTGGTGAGACTTCACACACCCTAACTCAGCCCTGCCCGCCCGCGGCCCGGTCAAGGACTCTCGTGAGATCTTCATAGCTGACCGGCTTCACGAGATGGACGTCGAACCCTGCCTCGCGCGACCGCCGACGGTCCTGCTCTTGGCCGTGGGCCGTCAAGGCCACGAGAAGCACCCGACTCCCGAGCGCGGCCCGGATGCGCCGGGCGACCTCGTGGCCGTCGATGCCGGGAAGTCGGATGTCGATGAACGCGACCTCCGGGGCGGTCGCCAGGGCGAGCTCCACGCCCTCTGGGCCGTCGTGCGCCAGCTCGACACGGTGGCCGTCGAGCTCCAGGATCCTGCGCAGGGCCTTTCGGACATTGTCGTCGTCCTCCACGAGGAGGATATGCCGGGCCTGGGCAGCGACTCGTCGCCGATTGTCGCGGTCCGGGAACGCAACCGGCGCGCCGACGGGCAGGCGCACGACGAACTCGCTCCCCCGGCCAAGCCCCTCACTCTCGGCAGCAATCGTTCCACCGTGTAGCTCGACCACGGTGCGGGCCAGCGTGAGCCCCACGCCGAGGCCCTCCCGGGGGCGGGCCGGCGATTGATCGACCTGCGCGAACAAATCGAAGACCCGTGCCAGCATCTCGGGCGCGATCCCGATGCCGGTATCCCGTACGCGCAGCACGACGTCGCCGCCCTCACGATATCCCGTCACCGAGATTTCACCGCCCCGCGGCGTGTACTTCGCCGCATTGTCGAGCAGGTTGCCCACGGCTTGGGTGATACGCATGGGATCGGCCTCGAACCTCAGCGGCTCGTCCGGCAGCAACACCGGCTCGACATGCCTGCGAGCGTCGATGAAGCCTCGCGCAGCCGTGAGCGCCTCGGCGACGATCATCTGGAGCGTGACCGTCTGCTTGCGCAGCACGATCTTCCCCCGCGTCAAGCGGGAGACGTCCAACAGGTCGTCGAGCAAACGCGCCAGGTGCCGGACCTGCCGCTCTACGACCTCCTTCGCGCGCTGCACGACGGGATCGAGCTCGGTATGGCCGCGGATCGTCTGCATGGCGATTCGGATCGCCGTAAACGGGTTTCGCAGCTCGTGGGCCAGCATCGCCAGGAACTCGTCCTTGGCGCGGTTCTCCGCCTCGGCCGCCGCCCGGGCCGCCTCGTGCCCGCTCACGATCTGCGACTCCTGCTCGCGAAGCCGGCAGGCGGTGAGATACGCGGCGATTTGGCTAGCGACGATGGATAGGAGTCGCAGATGGTCGTCCGTGTAGGCGTCGGCCTCTTGGTGGCTGACAAAGAGCACGCCCAGCACCCGGTCGAGCCCGACGAGGGGGACCGCCAAGTGCGCGGCGCAGTGCAAGAGACGGGCGAGATCCGGCGACAGGCAGTCGGCAGCCCGCCGCGGCTCGTCGGTGAGGACGGTCAACAAGCGCGTCAGCACCCGGTCCAGGGCTTCCCGCGTCTCCTGGGCATCGGGCTCGACGACCAGCCGCGCCGCGCCGGCCGCCGGCACCTCGAGGAGCGCACAGTGGTCGTAGGGCACGATGCGGCGGAGCAACCCGAGCGCGCGCCGGAGCCGGGGCTCGGTGTCGAGGGGCGAGTCGAAGCCCTGCGCGATGTCGTAGAGCGTGTGGGCGACCGACCCGATCGGGTTCGAGGGGTCCGGACGGAGCTGCGTCATCGACCGCGACTCTTCTTCCCCGGCGAGCGCCGCGAGACGGAACGCCCGGCTGCCCGCGCGGGCTGAGGGATCCCCGTCAACACCCCGCGCAGCTCCTCGAACCGCCCTCTGACATGCGCCCCGCGGTCGTCGATCAGGAAGCGACGGAGCTCCGAGGCGTGGGCGATCCCCCGCGCCTTGAGAACGAACACTGCACGCTCGAGACGCCCGGCAACCTCGACGTAGCGCAGCACGATCACGTTGTCGGCGACGGAAGAGACGCCGTGGCCGGTGAGCTGCGCGGTGCCGAGCAGCTCTGCGACCTCCATGGTCATCAGCGGCGTGACCCCGGCGGCCCGGAAGTGCTTGGTCAGGGCATAGACCAGCTCGCGAAACCGACGCTGCGAGACCACGCCGAGCGACATGCCGGTGAGACTGTCGAGCACCGCGCGGCGCGCGCCGGCCCTCGCGAGCTGACGCAGCGCCTCATCGAGGAAGCGGTCGGTGACGAGCTCGACGGGCGACGTATAGTTGATCAGGAGCAGGCCCTGAGCCTCCAGCCGGGCGAGGTCCCAGCCGAAGGCCTTCGCGACCGCCCGGAGCTGCGCGGGCGTCTCCTCCAGCGTGAAGAGGATCCCAGGCTCCCCCCGGCGCGCCCCCTCGACGAGGAAGTGCAGGCCCACAAGTGTCTTGCCCGTCCCGGTGCCGCCCTCGACCAGCGTCGCGCTGGCCCGTGGCAGGCCCCCGAGTAGGAGCGCGTCGAGCCCGGTGACGCCGGTGGTGATCCGATCGGCGAGGTCGACGGGCGGCTCGCCGGTCATCTCCGGTCCCCGCACGCGCGGGTAGAACGTGAGCCCGTCGGCGCCCATCTCGAAGAAGTGGCGCCCGGTGACGTAGTTCGCGCCGCGCATTTTTAGAATCTCGAACTGCCGGGCCGTCGTCATCTCCTGGCGCTCATTTGTGAGGCGCACGATGCCGTCGGCGATGGCGAACTCCGGCGCGACGCCGATGTCCTCGGCCGTGTACTCGCCGACCAACAGCGCCGTTGCCCCCCACGCCGCCACCCCGACGGCGAGGTCGTAGACGAACGCCCGGCCGTTGGCGGCGCTGGGCAGGACGTCGTGGATTGCCTTGAAGCTGTCGATGGCCACGAGGTCGGGCTCCTCGCTCTCGACGCGCTGGATCATCTGCGCCAGCGCCTTCTCAGCGCCGTCTCTACGGAGGGTCGAGCCGAGATCGGCGAAGACGACACGCTCCTCGATCAGGCGCGCGTCGAAGAACGAGAAGAGCTGCATGTAGCGGACGATCTTCAGCGCCGGCTCGGAGAGCGTGGTGAAGTAGAGGCACTTCTTCCCCTGCCGGGCATGGTGGAAGAGCGTCTGGAGCGTGAAGACGGTCTTTCCCGACCCCGGCTCTCCGGCGACGACCGTCACCGACCCCGCGGGGATTCCCCCTCCCAGAATAGCGTCCAGCGCGGGGGATCCGGTGCTCAGCCGCTCGAGAATTGAAGTGCGATCAGTCATTCGGGACCTCGTCGCTGAAGTCGATTCCCAGCTTGCGGAAGGCGACCAGACGCCCGAGCCGTCCGACCACAACCGGTCCCGTCAGCTCGACGAGGAGCACGCGCAGCTCGGCCGCCACGAGCCGGATCGCGCCGAAGGCCTCCTCGTTGTCGGGCTGCTTCCACGTCTCGGGGAGATGGTACTCGTAATCCAGGCCTTTGCGGACCACGCTGACCGGCTCGGAGCACGGGGTTTGGGACGCGGCGTGCTTGAGCGCCCGACGCAAGAGGGTGGCGGTGGCCGCGGTTCCCAGAATATCGGCGAGGGACTCCCAAAGAAGATCGAACAGCTCTGCCGCGGACGTCGCGTCCTGATCGCGATGGCTCACGAAACCATTCTCACGGCCTTCTTTTGGGCCCTACCAGCCGACGGTCAAAGCCTCCAACGTATAGTATCAGCGAGGAGAAGACACGATGCTCGGATCAGCCAGAGCAGGACGATCGCCCCGATGAACGCTACGACCAGGCTCATCAAGACACCACCGCCGGCAACGCCCAGAAACGTGGTGAAGATCCACCCTCCCAGGAAGGCGCCGATGACTCCGACGATGATATCACCGAGGACGCCGTAACCATGGCCGCTGACGACCCGTCCCGCCAGCGCTCCCGCGATCAGTCCGACCAAGATGAACCTCCCTCGGTGCTTACCTTCTTGAATTCCTACCCGAGCCTGAGGTACCCAAAGATCGCGAGTACCACGACCACGACGCCGATGATGTAGAAGATGCTGGGCATGCGCGTCCCCCTTTCTGCTTCCTATCACTGTAGTCGTGACGGGCTCGCTCGCCCATTGGACCTAGGGCCTATAGGCGTTCGTCGGACGACACCGCTGGCGGTTTGGAAGTCGCGGCCGACCTGGGCAAACCCGCAAGAATGGCGAGGCCATTATCCCTCCGACACGAGCGCGCTGTGAATCTCGTCGTCGTCGATGCGTGACCCGAACATTGACCGCGCGCACGGCGCCTCTCCCGCACAGGCCGGACAGCCCTCGAGGCGAGCACATGTCGAGCCACACCGGGGACAGGCAAACGCGCTCGCGGCGGGCACACGGCCCAGAGGTGGGGCTGGTTCGGCGAATCGGATCGCGTCGCCCCGGTGGTCGATCGGCACGGCGCTGCCTCGCCGCTAGAACACGAACATCCGAATCAGGACCCCGATAACGACCGTCGTCCCAAACACCATCCAATCGCTCATGGCGACATCCTCCCGATCGTCGTCTGACTTCCACGCTTACGCCTCCGAAGAAGGGCGGTCTATTGGACCTTGGTCCAATGATGTCCAGAGAGCCAGGAGGCGGGACATGGTAATATCTCCATCCGGGCCACATATGCTTCCAGGGGTGGTAAGAAGCGGCTTCACGTGGGTTGCGCGGTACGTGCAGATGTCTGCTGGTATGTACCTGTGCGTGATGCTCGCCCTCCTCTCGTTCCCGCCCCCCGCTCCCGCAGCCGACATACTGGAGCGGAAGGCGGTGGTGCTGCTGTACCCGGATCCGCGGTTGTTGCCCGAATCCATCGCCGTGGAACAGGGGATCCGGTCGACACTCGAGCTGGCCCTCGGGGCGGGCATCGACTTCTATACCGAGTACCTCGATCTCGGGTTGCTTGCTGCGGACCGGAGCGAGCGGTTGTTGACGGGGTTTCTCCGGCACAAGTATCAAGGCCGCAAGGTCGACCTGGTCATCCCAGTCGCGTTTCCGGCCCTGCACTTTTTCCTGCAACACCGTGCGGAGCTCTTCCCCGGCGTGCCGGCTATTTTCTGCGCCGCGAATCTGGATGCCGTCAGGGGGCTCGACCTGGGACCTGACATCACCGGTGTCCGGTTGCGCTCAGAGTGGGGCGCGACGCTCGAGGCCGCGCTCACGGTCGATCCGGGCATACGGCAGGTGTTCGTGATCACCGGGACATCGGAGATCGATCGGGACCTGGAGGCGGCTGCCGCCGAAGACCTGGCCCGCTACCAGAAGCGGGTCGCCCTCACGTATCTGACGGGATTGCCGATGGCCCGGCTGCTGGACGCGGTCGCCCGCTTGCCCAAGGCCAGCACGGTCCTTTTCGTGTCCCTGCTCCGTGATGGAGCGGGGCGCCTGTTCACCAATCCAGAGGCCGTATCGCTCATTGCCCGAGCCTCGAACGTGCCCGTCTACAGCTGGTCGGAGATCCACCTCGGTCATGGCATTGTGGGCGGCCGCCTCGCGAGCTTCGAGGCCCAGGGAGCCAGGGCCGCAGAGCTCGGGTTGCGGATCCTCCGTGGGGAGCAGCCGAAAACCCTGCCCGTCGTCGACGGCGACGGAGCCGCGTACATCTTCGACCTCCGGCAGCTCCGACGCTGGGGCATCGGAGAGAACCGGCTTCCGCAGGGGAGCATCGTGCGGTACCAGGACCCATCGCTGTGGGCGCTCTACCGAGGCTATGTGATCGGTGGAGTGCTGATCCTCGGCGTGATGAGTCTCATGTGGGGGCTCCTCCTCCAGCGGTCGGGCCGGAGGCGGGTGGAGCTGTCGCTCGACGAGCGCCTGAGGTTCGAGAGCCTTCTGTCCGAGCTGTCCGCGGGCTTGATTCATGTCTCGCTGAACGCTCTGGATGACGAGATTGGTCGGGGGCTTCGGCAGGTCGGCGAGTTCCTCAAGGTGGATAGGGCCACTCTCCACGAATACGTCACGGAAGGGGCCGTCGTGCGTATCTCATGGGCCGTTGAGGGGGTCGAGACGCTGTCACGGATCATGGAGCCTGATCAGTTCCCCTGGGCTACCGAGCGGCTCCGGGCTGGGCACATCGTTCGCTTCTCCCGGCTGGACGAGCTTCCCGAGCACGCCTCGATCGACCGGCAGAGCTATCAGAGCAGCGGCACGCGGTCAGACCTGTCGCTCCCGCTGGGCGCCGGGCACTCATTTCTGGGCGTACTGTCCTTCGACTCTGTTCGCACCGAGAGGACCTGGCCGGACGAGCTGCTGCCGCGCCTCCAGCTCCTCAGCGAGGTCTTCGCCGCCGCCCTGGAGCGGCGGCAAGCGGAGCTTGCGCTCAACGAGCGGCTGCGCTTCGAAGCCCTCCTGTCGGAGCTGTCCGCGGTGTTCAGCGGCTTGCCGGCACTCGAGATAGACATTGAGATCACGCGGGGGCTTCGCCGCATCGTGGACTTTCTCGACGTCGATCGCGGCAGCCTGGTGAAGTTCTCCGAAGACAGGCTGTCGGCGCAGACCACGCACTCATGGACGGCCAATGGGGCGGTGCAGGCGCCATCGGCGATCCCACTCGATCAGATCCCCTGGACCTCGGCGCGTCTGCAGGGTGGAGTCCCGGTTCGCTTCTCTCGGCTCGAAGAGCTCCCGCGAGAGGAAGCCGCGACGGACCGCCGAACCTACCTCGCCTTGGGCATCAAGTCGCGCGTCGAGATCCCTTTGATGATCGGGGATACGGTCGTGGGGGCGCTCGCGCTCAGCACCCTTGCGGCCGAGCGCACGTGGCGGGACGAGCTCGTGCAGCGCCTCCGGCTCTTCGGGGAGATGTTCGCCATCAGCTTGGCGCGCAAGCAATCGGAACTGGAGGCGCAAGGACTGCGGAACGATCTCGCCCACGCCGGCCGCGTCGCGACCATCGGGGAGCTGACCGCGTCGCTGGCTCATGAGCTCAACCAGCCTTTGACCGCGATCCTGAGCAATGCTCAGGCCGGCCAGCGTGTCCTCGAAACCGCCCCGGTGGACCTCGAGGAGATGGGTGAGATCCTCAAGGACATCGTCGAGGACGACAAGCGAGCCGCTGACGTGATCCGTCGCCTGCGCGGTCTTCTTACGAAGCGCGATCCCCAGATGAGGATGGTCGACCTCAACGAAGCTCTGAATGAGGTGGCGCGGCTCGTGAGCGGCGACGCGGTCGCCCGCGGCGTTTCGATTCGGCTCGAGCTGGCTGATGGGCTTCCTCCCGTGCTCGGCGACCGTGTGCAGCTGCAGCAGGTGGCCCTGAACCTTGTCCTCAACGGGATGGACGCCATGCGAGGTTCGGGCACTCGTGACCGGGTCCTCGTCCTCAGGACGGCCAAGGCCGGCGCGAAGACCGTTCGGGTAGAGGTGCAGGACTCAGGTGTGGGAATCAACGAGAGCGACATGGGCAAGATCTTCCAGGCGTTTTACACGACCAAGGCCGACGGCATGGGCATCGGCCTGGCGATCACCCGATCCATCGTCGACGCCCACGGCGGCCGACTGGAGGCCCACAACAACCCGGACGGCGGGGCGACCTTCTCCTTCACGCTGCCCCTTGGACACGACGGGGGCCACGACGGGCCATGAGCGCTCCTTCGGGGACCCTGGTGGGTATCGTGGACGATGACCCGTCCGTGCGGAAGGGTCTGGCGCGCCTGGTCAAGGGCGCCGGGTATCGAGTCGAGGTCTTCGCGTCGGCCCGCGAGTTCCTGGCGCGTCCGCAGCAGGAGGACCCCTGCTGCCTGCTCCTGGACGTCCGGATGCCCGGCCTGACGGGGCTGGAGCTGCAGGAGGCGCTCGCGATCGCGGGGCGCAGGATGTCGATCGTCTTCGTCTCGGGCCACGGCGACGTCCCGGGCAGCGTCAAGGCCATGAAGGGCGGGGCGATCGATTTTCTCACGAAGCCCATCGATGCCCGGGAGCTCCTGGGCGCGATCGAGCGGGCCGTGGCCAAGGCGTTCACGGCGCAGCGGGAGCAGGCTGGAGCCACGGACGTGCAGCGTCGCCTCAAGGCCCTGACAGCGCGGGAGGCACAGGTCTTTGCGCTGGTCGTGACCGGGATGCTCAACAAGCAGATCGCGGCCGAACTGGGCATAGTCGAGAAGACGGTCAAAGTGCACCGGGCTCGCGTCATGGAAAAGATGCGGGCGGGCTCGCTGGCCGAGCTGGTCCGGCTGGCTGATCGGGCGGGTATCGTCGCGAAACCCTGACCTCTTCCCCCCTCTTCGGTCGGCCCCTTCGCCGATCCCATTGGACCAAGGTCCAATACCGAGTCCTGCACACCATCCCGTAGGCTGTATTCGAGTGCTATGATTTCGTGCCCAAGACCAGACGGCTAATCTCCATCGTTGATGACGACCACTCGGTCCGCCGAGCGCTTCGCCGGCTGGTTCAGTTTGCCGGTTTCACTGCCGAGACGTTCGCATCGGCTGAAGATTTCCTGAGCTCAGCATTTCTGGTCCAGACCGCCTGCCTGGTGCTGGACATCCACCTGGATGGTGGGATGAGCGGTTTCGACCTTCAGGCGCAGTTGACCGCCGACCGGGTCCTCGTCCCGATCATCTTCATCACCGCCCATGACAGTGTCTCAATGCGCGAGTGCGCCGAACGATCCGGAGCCGCCGCCTACCTCTGCAAACCGTTCAACGACGACCTCTTGCTCGATGCGATCCGTGAGGCCGTCGGTGGGGGCGGCAATCGAGTGGACCAAGGTCCAATTGGGAAGCGAGATCCCGGCGAACCATGAAACCTCCGCTCATCATCATCGGGGTGGCGCAGTCGATGACCAGGGCCGACTGACACCCATGCTCCGCCGCTGCCTCGTGGGGGCCGTCGGGCTGGCCGTCGTAGCCTCGGGCGCCTTGGTCTACATGGTGGCCGCCCAGACCGACGGTCTGTTGAACAGCGCGCAGGCTCTGGCGAGCGCCGATCGGCGGCCCGTGGATTCCTCCGCCAAGTACCTGGAGCAGATGAAGCTCACCCAGGAGACGTTGAGGAGCTTCGGCTACGCACCGGGCGACATCGACGGGGTCATGCGCTTCGAGACCGTCTCGGCGCTGCGCGCCTTCCAGCGCGAGCAAGGGCTCAACATCACGGGCCAGGCGAATCCCGAGACCCTGGCCGCGCTCGGGATCGAAGACAAGTTGCACAGGCGACCGCGGTGACTGCCGCATTGCGGATCAGGCGGAACTCGGCGGCACCGGCCCCAGTACCGATGATTGATTTAGGGCTTTGTCCCGGACCTGATTCGAGCCGGCACAGCATGGAGGACCTTCCAGCCGAGATCTGTTCCTTTTCGTGGAAATGTCATCGAGCAGCGCACTTCGATCTGGAAGGAGCCGACGACGGATGAGACCGTTCGATGACCCTCGCGAACTGGGCCGGATAACGGGGAGCCAAGACGAACACGAATGGATCGGGACGCCGGAAGAGATGCTGGACGCGCTCTTGAATCGCCCGGCACCCCTGAGCCCCATCCAGAGTGACGGCGAATCGACCCAAAGCGGGGAGGTGTCACAGCGTTAGGAACTTCGATCTCGCGGCCGATTCCACGAGTCGGGAGACCCGCTCGGCGGGGGCACGCCGACCCGCTGCCCCCGCGTCGGTCGACGAAGTACAGGTCACTCACGCTTCCGAGAACGCCGTCTCTCGCGGCGATCGTGAACCGCTTCAAATCGCTGATACCGCGCACCATGACCAGTCCTCCCTCCCGACACCACTGCGTCGGTATGGACCAAGGTCCACTACACGCGTGCAATCGCGTCCAATAGAATCAAGAGCGACGACTTCGTCGCAGCTCACCATCTTGGCAGGAGGACGGACAATGAAACGACGACTACTGGTTGCGCTGGTCCCGCTGTGCGCGGGGGTGTTGTTGACGGTGGGGTGCACGGGTCCGGCGGGTCCGGCGGGAATGACGGGGGCGCAGGGCTCCACTGGGATGACCGGGGTGCAGGGGTCTCCCGGGATGACGGGGGCGCAGGGCTCCACTGGGATGACCGGGGTGCAAGGCTCGGCGGGGATGACCGGGGTACAAGGCCCGGCAGGAATCACGGGGGCCCAGGGCGCGCCGGCGTCGACGCTATCGGGGCTTCGCTGGATGTCGTTGAAGGACATCATGTTCGACTACGACAGGTCGGACATTCGGTATTCGGAGTCGAGGAAGCCCGCCGAGGTCGCCGCCTACATGAGCCAGAACCCGTCCGTGCGGCTCGGGATCGACGGCTACACGGATTCGCGCGGCACCAGTCAGTACAATGTGCCGCTGAGCCAGCGTCGGGTCACGACTGTTCGTGACGCGCTGATTCAGGCGGGAGTGCCGGCGGACCGGATCGAGACGGGCACGTTCGGTACGGATCGGCCCATGTGTAATCCGTCCACCGAGCAGTGCTCGCAGCGCGACGGGCGAGTCGAAGTGCTGGTCCGCGCGAGCAACTAGCCGCCCCGGTTGGAGTCTCCTGCGCGTCCCATATGCGCAGGAGATTCCCCGAGGCACTAAAGGGGGACGTTTGAGGAGCGATGAACACGTGTGCATAGAGCAGCGCGTCCTGACGGTGGGTCAGGACGCGCTGTGATCGACGATGGTGGTGCGGCCTACGGCTGAACCGCCTCTACGGGCATTTCGGGGCTTCCCTCAGCTTGGCCTCGATACGCTCGCCGACCTTCAGGTCCTTCAGCGTCTCTGCGGAGGCCTGAAACTCGTGCACCGTACCGCCGGGCTCCCGCACGGTCACCTTGCCCTGGGCCTGATCCACCTTGACGACCTGGCCCTCCACCTTCTCAGGGGTTTTCATCTTGCCCTGGGCATCGCAGCCGGGCTTGCCCTGCGCCAGCGCCGCTCCCGTCCACAACAGGAGCCCAATCGCCAGTCCCGCCGCCACCCGTGACCCTAGGCGCATGGTGATCCCCCTATTTCTTGTAGATGTCATAGATGGCCCCGGCCACGGCGCCCACTCCCGTACCGATGAGCGCGCCCTTGCCGGCGCCATATCCCGTGCCGGCACCAACCGCCGCGCCTGCCCCCGCTCCCACTGCAGCGCCGCCCAGAGTCCCGCAGGCCGTGACCGTGAAGCTGAGCATCAGCACTCCAATGACCGACGCGATCAGTCGCTTCTTCATCACACTCCTCCTTGTGGATCTAGCGTTCAAGGCTGAAGCGGACCGGCGCCGAGGTCGAACGCGTGCCCACCTGGGCGCCCGCTGTCGTGCGCATCTCTCGGGTCCTGACGACTTCGACGTCCGTCCGTAAGTAAGACGAAGGTCGCACCGCGGTATTCGTCTCTTCCCACAGCTCCCGATCGTTGGGTTGCGCCAGGACCACGCCCCGGCGCAGTGCGACTCCTCCACTGATCGGGCTGATGATCTCGATCATTCGCACACGCTCGCCCCGAAAGTTCTCGAACTCCACCGTTCGAGCGGCGGCCGCGCCGATGCGGCCGGCATCGGCGAAGTTCCCGGCCTCGAACTGCTTGTAGGCCTCCGCGAACTCCCCCGTCTGTATGACGGTGCGCACCGCTCCTGCCGGTTGAGTCGCCAGCAGGTCGACGATCTTGTCCCCGACCTGGCGCGCGGTGGTTTCGTCCAGGCGGCGAGTCAATTCGCCGTACGCCGGCGCGGTCGCGCTGGCGGACATTGCGAACACGTCCACACTCAAGGTCCCATCGGCTCGCTGACGGACCAGGCGGTAGATCCCGGGAGCCGGAACATCCACGAAGCCATCGAGCCTCCCGTCCCCTTCGGCGTCGAACAGCCCGACCTGCGTCACCGTGCCCTGTGCGGCCCCAAACTGTCCCGCCAGGTCCTGGGCGATCTGATCCGGCGTCTGCCCCTTGAGGCCCGTCAGAGGGATCGCGCCCGTCTGTTCCTCCCGGGCGCCCAACTCGCGGCGCCGGATCTTCAGGGCGTTTTCCACGGCCGATGGCATGTCCTGGCACCGGATGCGGGCCACGTCGGGAGTGGAGGGTTGAGGCGTCGACGCAGCCGGAGTGGCCGTCGGCGCCGGTAGCGCGGCCAGCTCACGCTCCAGGCTGGACTTCTCAGCGTCGAGAGTTTGAATCTGCACCTGAATGGCACTCGCGCGGCTCAACTCGAAGCGGACCATCGCCCCCAGCCGCTGCTCTTCCAGGGCCTGTCGATCCTTGGGAATTTGCTCCAGGCGGGCGCGGATGGCCTCCGCTCGGCCGGCCGGCGGCCCTGGCGCCGGGGCGGGGGCGACGGACGGGCCGGAGGCAACCGGCTGAGCGCCCATTAACCGCCGCACACCATCCGAGAGCCGGGCGTGGTCCGAGAGACGCAGCCGCAGGCTCTGGCACTCCGCATCGGAGATGGATCGGGGCTGAGCCAGGACCGGGCCGCCCTGAGCCAGCCATGCGCCGATCAGGAAAGCCGTCATGATTACCGTGTGAAATCGCATCGTGTCCTCCTCAACCCGTTGAGTGGTTAAGGCGCATGGCGCTGGTGCCTGGGAGTCTGGCGAAAACCACCCGCATTGACACACCCGTCACGGCCACCCGCCGCCGCGCCAGCGGGTGCGCGCGCTGGCCGGTCACACTATTGGCCGAGGACTTTCTTCACCTGGCCGATCTTCTTCTGAACTCTGCCGGCCACTCTTTCAACTATGCCTTCCGCCTCCAAGTCGGGATTCTTTGTCAGTTTCCCGACCTTCTGCTTCACCGCTCCTTTTACCTCGTGAATCCTACCTGCTACCTCATCCTTGCTACTTGGCTTCACGACGCTCTCCTTTGTCGCCATGCGGAAGGGCCGGCGTGCCACTATCGGCGCCAGCGCGAGTAACCCCAGCCCCCTCCGCCGAGCAGGAACAACACCACTAGGACGATCAGCAAGGTTTCCATGGGCCATCACCTCCCCCCACTGCCATGTCTGGTCTTCTCCACCCACACTCTCCACCCACACTAAGGTCGGGCCGGTGCGCCGCCTAGTGGACCTTCGTCCAATGCCGGGCACCTCGCGCGCCGCTAGGCGCCGGGAACCTCGGACGTCGACTCTCAGCCGAGCCTTTTTCGTACAAGTACTTGGTCGCGAATACCATGACCACGACGCCCGACCAGTCGGCGATCGCATTGCCGAAGAATGAACCGATATGGGTGCCGGGGCTGGAGACGCTGTACAGACAAATCCACAAAATGAGGATACTGACCGCGGCGATCCTCAACGAATGCTGACGAACGAAACTGTGTTCGCGACTAGGTGTGTTGGCCATTCCGAATCTCCCATCCCCGTGCTTCACGATGCCGGTGACGCGTCTTGGCCCCGCTCGAGCGCCGTGGCCGTAGTCGGGGCGGTCGATACCACGAGCTCGCGTGCCCGCGTCGGCGGCGGCTCCGGAGCGGGGCGCCCGAGCGTCAGCCCCAGCTGAGTCAGCGCTTGTTGTGTATCGAGTACCGTCGTCTCTACGCAATCGGCCCCGGCCGCGAGCAGGTGCTGGCGATCGGTATCCTTCTCGTCGTGGAGACCCCAACGACCGACCACGATCTTGAGCTCCGGACATTGCGAACGCAGGCGCTTACAGAGATGCCGCGCTTGGCTCAAGCCCCCCGGAGCCACCGCCCCGATGCAGAGGACCGCTGGGCGATGCAGGTCGACCCAGGCGACCACTTCGGCCGTGAGCATCGAGGCCCCGATCATCTCGATCCGGTACCGCGCGGGGTCAAGCAGTTGTCGCACCATCTCGAGAGCCAGGGAATCCGCCTCGTCTCGAGCGGGACACCCCACGATCCGGAACCGTGTGTCGGCGCCGGGGTCGCTCACGGAGAGGTCCCGGGTGTCCGCCTCTGAGGCGCCAGGCGCGTCGTGGGCAAGAACGTCGAGGATCTCTCGGGTCGCCTGTCCCACGAACTGCGCGTCACCCTCACTCAACAGACCGCGATCACGGTCCTGCTTGGCATAGTAGAGGGCGGGGAGGAGCACTGCGTCATAGACCGACTCCCGCCCGTCAGCGTTCACGCACGCCTCGACGATGTCGACCGCCTCGTCCTGGTCGCGTGCGAGCAGTCGCTGGTAATAGCGCGCCTTGGCTTCGATGACCGGCCGGTCACCCATGAGCACGACGATGAAACCCAGGGCGGGCAGGTGCTTGCCGAGCACGATGAGGCAGACCGTCAGGGGTGTCGCCAGCAGCAGCCCTACCGGTCCCCAGAGCCAGGTCCAGAAGATCACGGCTATCAGGAGAGCGACCTGCGATATCCCGGCACTTTGACCGTACAACCACGGCTCCATCACCACGCTGGTAACGACTTCCAGCACGAGGAACAGGCCGACGAGCAGCGCCGGCTGGAGCCACCCCGGGAAGACCGCGAGACTGAGGGCAAGGGGCAGGAGCACCGCGACGAATGCCCCCACGTACGGGATGAACCGAAGGGCGGCCGCCAGGGACCCCCAGATGACGGCGTAGGGAACCCCGATCAGGAATAGGCCGAGTCCCACGGCGACGCCGAAACCGCCGTTGATGATGGATTGCATCAGCAGGTACCGGCTGATGCGCGCCCCGGCCTCGTCCAGGGCTCTGGTCGTCGCCGTCATCCGCCGATAGCCGATCAGCAGGATCATCCGATCCCGGAGCTCCCGGCGCTCGAGCAGCATGAAGATCATGAGCACCGTCACGATCACCGCGCTCGCCAACGCCTGGAGGAGGGTTGGCAGGTGGGCAAGGATGGACGGGGGCTCCAGGGCGATGGCAACCGGCCTTTGACGCGTCACGCCCGGCTTGTCTGTCTTCTGGATCTCGCCGACGACGTCTTCCACAGTCTTCTGAACCTTCTCCACGGAGCCGCCCTTGCTGGCCCCGCGAACGTCCGCGATTCTGTGCTGAATGTTCAGGCTGTACCGCGGCAGCTCGTCCGCGAGCGTCACCAGCTGGTGCGCGAGCGTCCAGCCGATCCCGCCCAGTACCGAGAGGGCGAGGACGACAGTCACGAGGACCGCCGGCACCCGACCCAGCCCCCGCCGCTGGAGGGTCCCCACCACGGGACTCAGGAGGAACGTTAGCAGGATGGCCAGCGCCATCGGGATCAGCACGGCCTGCAGCCAATACAAGGCCGCTACAACGAGCGCGATGATCCCCCAAGCTTTGCTCATGTCCGTTTCCCCGAGAGCAGACTTGACGGTCTATGCGGAGAGCAGGCCGAATGGCTTCCGAGGAGCATCTTATTGCTTCAACGCGACGACTCGCCCCTCGGAGTTTACAAACACCCGGTAACGGTTCCCGTCCCGGCATGATGCAATGTAGTCGCTCTCGCCTTGCCGCACGGCACTGACGACCTGACCACAGGGCAATGCCTGGAGCGCGATCACGGCCGTCAGATCCTTGAGGGCCGATACATCGTCCGCGGCGAACGCCGGCCCGGCGAAACACATCGCCATCACAACGCTGAGGGCCCAGCCTCCGGCGCGTTTTCTCACAGCGGTTCTCCTCCCGTCACGTTAGAGCGTTGCAAACTTGGCCCGATCCGAAAGGACGCCCCAGATCGCTTCCCGCGACCCCGCGATGGCTCGAGCCAGCACTGGGTCACCGTCCTGCAGGAGAGACAACACCTTGAGGAGAATAAGATTGTACCGTTCCCGAAGCTCGGTGAGGACCCCTCCGGCCCGCCCCTGGTGGAACGCTCGAAATTGAGCCAGCAGGTCATCGACTTGATTCTTGAGCGAGATCTTGGTGAACAGGCCGATGGCCTTGGTGTCCCGGAGTCGCTGCTCCAGGGAGACCAGGTCGAGGGGCGGCGTCGTCTCCTGCTTCCCTGGGCTTGGTGCGGCGCTGTCCTTCTTCCGAGGCTGCTCCGCTATTGCGGGCGGAGCGGGAGCTTTTAGGGGGGTCTTAGCGCTCGGCGAGTCACTCTTGGCGACGCTCTGGGCTGTGGGAGGCGTTGGGAGAGGCGTCGGCGGAGGCGTTGCGGATGGCGTGGCCGGCTGGATCACCGGTTCGGCCCCGACGGCCCCGCCTTGCGTCGCGCCAATGACTGGCGGCTTGCCCGGCGGCGCGCTCTCTACGCCGACGCAACCCGCCGCCAGGAGAAATACGAAGCGTCCGATGAAACGCAATCCGGACCTCAACTCTTCTCCAGTACGAGTCTCGACCGATCCGACGCAGCGTTCATCGTTGCCCTCGAATATAGTCGGCGTCATCCGCCCTGCCTATTGGACCTTCGTCCACTGGACAGCCACCCGGGACTGCCCGATCCTGTTCCCGGAGGCTCACGATGCGTGGATTGACTCCCACACAGAAGCTTGTGCTGCTCGTCGGCGTCACCCTGCTCGGCCTGGCGCAGGCATCATGCGCCCGGGTGCAGTCTCACTACGTGCTTCCGAAGGTGGCGGTGTCAGACCCGTCGTTTCTTCCGACCCTGGAGGCCTATACCTCGACGGCCCTCGGCGGAAATATCGTGGACCTGCTCCTGAACGGCGATGAGATCTTTCCAGCGGCGCTCGGCGCCATTCGCTCAGCGCGCGAGACGATCACGTACGCCCAGTATTTCTACGAGGAGGGTGCGATCGGCCTCGAGGTCGCGGAGGCGCTGGCGGAACGCTGCCGTGCCGGAGTCCGCGTCCATGTCCTGCTGGACGGCTTCGGCACCCTCCTGATACCGGCGGAGTATCGAGACTCGATGACGCGCGCGGGCTGCGAGGTGTCCACCTTTCGACCGTTGAGTCCGCTGGCCTTGCTCACCCCCTTCGGCTTCGGAAAAAGCAACAATCGCAGTCACCGCCGCATTCTCGTCGTCGATGGCCGCGTCGGATTCACCGGGGGAGTCGGCGTGAGCCCGAAATGGCTGGGCAATGGACGAAAGAAAGGCCATTGGCGCCAGACGGATGTGCGCATGGAAGGCCCGGTGGTCGCGTCGCTTCAGGGTGCGTTCGTCGAGAACTGGCTGGAGGCGACCGGCAATGTACTCGGCGGCGAGCCATATTTCCCGAAGCTGTCCCGGCGCGGGTCGGTCGTCGCCCAGGTCGTCCGCAGCTCTCCCGGGGGAGGGAGCTTCTCGATGTACACGATGTTCCTGCTCGCCATGTCGTCGGCGCGCCGGTCGATCTACATCACCAATCCGTACTTCTTGCCCGACGACCGGATGACCCGCGCGCTGACGGAAGCCGCCGAGCGAGGGGTGCGCGTCGTCCTCCTCTTGCCCGGCGCGATCGACAACAATATCGTTCGCCAGGCGAGTCGCTCGCAGTTCGGCGAGCTGCTCGAGGCAGGCATCGAGATCTACGAGTATCAGGCGGGGCTGCTTCACGCGAAGACCATGACCGTCGATGGCATCTGGGCGACCATTGGAAGCACGAACCTGGACACCCGCTCGTTCGTCCTCAACGACGAGGTCAACGCGGTCGTGTACCACAATGAAGTCGTCGGTAAGCTCGAGAAGGTCTTCGCCGACGATCTGACGTACTCAAAGAAGATCGACCTCGAGGAGTGGCGGAACCGTGGGTACCTCGACCACGGGCTGGAGATCCTATCCCTCCCCGTCCGCCCCCAGCTCTAAGTGACTGCTAGCGTCATGAAGGCCGAAGGCACCTAGTTGGGGACGAAGCGACTCCTCCATCTCGGGCTCGCGCTTCTCCTGCTGTCCGTCCTAACCGCAGGGCTCACGTGGGGCCTGGAGCGCGGCAAGATTCCCTCCGCTCCCCATCTGCACGGCACCTTCCGGAATCTCGACCCGGGCTTTTGGAGCGCGTCGAACTGGACGCGCGTCAGATTCTATCTCCTGCATCTCTCCACGATGCTGAACCGTGGACACTCGTTTGCGGCGCTCCCCGCCGAGGTGCCCGACGTCGATGCGCTCCGCATGAACGGTCACGCCCCGACCGTCACGTGGGTCGGTCATTCGACCCTCCTGGTCCAGCTCGACGGCGTCAACTTCCTCACGGATCCCACCTGGGCCCTGCGCGTCGGCCCTCTGTCGGGGACGGTCGGCGTCCGGCGGTTCACACCTCCCGGCATCGCGTTCGAGGATCTTCCGCCGATCGACTTCGTTCTGATCTCCCACGACCACTACGACCATCTCGACGAGCCGACGGTGCGGCGGCTCGCCCGGGCCTTCAATCCCCGCTTCGTGGTGCCGCTCGGCATCAAGGCCTGGCTGGCCGACCGAGAAATCACGAACGTGTCGGAGCTGGATTGGGGCCAGGCCATCACCGTGAAGGGGCTCGAGATCGTGTGCACTCCCGCCCAGCACGGGTCCGGGCGGACGCTCCTCGACAGCGGACGGCGGCTCTGGGCGTCCTGGGTCGTCATTGGATCGAAGCGCTTCTACTTCGGCGGGGACAGCGGCTACTCGCCGCACCTGGCGATGATCGGCGAGGCGTTCGGACCGTTCGACCTGGTCGCCCTCCCCATCGGGTCCTACACGCCGCGCGAGATCGCATGGCCGATTCATATGTCGCCCGAGGAGGCGCTCCAGGGCTCGCTGGATCTCCGGTCCGCCAGGTTCGTCGGGATCCACTGGGGGACATTCGAGCTGGCGCGCGAGCCGTATGATGAGCCGCCCCGCCGGATCGCCGCCGAAGTCGCGCGACTCGAGCTCGACCCTCGATCGATCCGGGTCCCCAACCCAGGCGAGACGTTGGGCTGGTAGGCGAGCAGGAGCGTACGCACGAGCGTCACGAATCATATGACACCTTCAGCGCATGACGAACAGACGCGACACACACACTTTTCGATGATCCGCACCTTTCACTTGGCTGATCTCTTCACCATCGCCAACGGCTTCTGCGGCGTGAGCGCAATCTTCGAGGCGATGACGTTTCTCACCACACACGACACGCGGCACCTCTACCTGGCGGCGATGTTGATCCCGGTGGCGCTGGTCCTCGATGTCCTCGACGGGCGGATCGCCCGCTGGCGGCACTCGGCGTCGCCGATGGGACGCGAGCTGGATTCCCTTGCGGATGTGGTGTCCTTCGGCGTCGCTCCGGCGGCCATCGCCGTTGCCGCCGGGGTGAACACCTGGCTGGATCAAGTGATCCTTCTATTCTTTGTCGGTTGCGGGGTGAGCCGATTGGCGCGTTACAACGTCACGGCGGAGGACCTGTCAGGGCGGAAGGGCAAGGTGGAATACTTCGAGGGTACACCGATTCCGACGAGCATCGTCCCGCTCGGCGTATTGATGCTGGCATTTTACGGCGGCAATCTGTATCGGGTGAATTTGCTCGGCGTCGAATGGGATATGATCGCGCTGCTTTACCTGGTGTCCGGCTCGCTGATGATCAGCAAGGCGTTGCGGATTCCCAAGCCGTAGACGAGGCACGTCGCCCTCACCATGGATCTTGCCCGCAAGGCCCTCGACGTTTTCCTCCACCTCGACCGGCACCTCAACACACTAGGGGGTGACCTCGGGGGCTGGCTCTACGGCCTGCTCTTCCTCATCGTCTTCTGCGAGACCGGCCTGGTCGTCACCCCGTTCCTGCCCGGTGACTCGCTGCTCTTCGCCGTAGGCGCCCTCCCGACCCGACCCGGCTCGCCGATCAACCTGCCCCTCGTCTCGGCCCTGCTGTGTGTCGCCGCGGTCCTCGGCGACGCCGTGAACTACGGTGCCGGCTCCCGCGTCGGGCGGAAAGTCTTCACGAGCGAAACCTCGCGCCTCCTCAACAAGAAACAGCTGATGCGGGCCCAACGGTTCTACGAGAGATACGGCGGCAAGGCGATCTTCCTCGCGCGGTTCGTCCCGATCGTCCGCACCTTCGCTCCGTTCGTCGCGGGCATCGGCCAGATGTCCTACTCCCGGTTCGCCCTCTACAACGTGGCGGGCGGCATCGTCTGGGTCAACTTTTTCCTGCTCGCCGGCTACTTCTTCGCTGACCTGCCGGTCGTCAGGGAGCAGTTCCACTACATCATCCTCGCCATCAGCGTGTTCTCGCTCATGCCGATCGGTATCGAGTACTTGCGCGCGCGCATGGAGGCGAGGCGCGGCGGCCCCGCAGCCGCCGCAGCCTGCGAAACCCCGGTGGAGTAGGAGGCCCTCATCGGTCCAGCGGGACACGTACCCGGTCGGCTACCGATTCAGCGCGGCCTCGCCGGAGCCGTTCGTGAAGATGATGCGTCCGATGAACGCTTCTGCCCCGGAGTGCGTATCGTTCGTGTCGATCGAGACGACCACGGCCTGGGGGTTCTCGTGGTCTTCGCCGAAGACCTTCTTGTGGTCTCCATACACGTTTCGTCGCTCCGTCACCCATCGGTTGAGGTCTCTGGGTCCTGACCGCACGACAAAAAAGGTGACGGCCCCGGTCTTCTGACTCTTTTCCACAGTCTGGGCCGGAGCGATCGTGTCCCACGCATATCCGATCAGGCGAGTGCGCAGCAGCGCCGGAAAGCGCGGCCACGCCACGAGGATGTGACCCGTCAGATCGGACGTCTCCTTCTTGCGGATGTCGGCGCCCGCCGGGAGCTTCACGATCTTCCACGTCCATTCCAGGATCGGGGTCGCTCGCAGGTCGACCCGGATCTTCTTGGCAATCGTCGAGTGATCGTCGTGGCTCTTGAGGTGCAGGGCTCTGCGCCCGTCCTCCTCTGCCACGGTAAAGTCGTAGGCTGGGCGGCCCCCGACTGTGGCGTAGGGGTTCCATCCTGAAGGAATGCCCGTTGCGCCGATGGTCTGCTGAACCCAGTCTTCGACGAGGCTCACTTCGGCTTCCGGCGTCGAAGACGAAGCGAGTGCGGCGTATGCCAGGAAGGTGACGAGGACAAGGACGCTTTGCGCTCTCATAGCTTCGGCCTCCTGGGGGCGCTCCGCTTCGGAGGCCGATGAAGCGGGGGGAAGCGACAGACCCCCCGGGCTGTCCCCTCGTGACCCGAATCTAGTCGACGTCATCGGGCCTGCCTATTGGACCTTAGCCCACCCCGGTTCCGAAGCCGACCACAGAGCCGGTACAAACGCATCGGGATGGCCCAAGGTCCAATAGGCGGGACCGATGATGTCGACTACAGTGCGGCAAGAGTCATCAAGCGGCTCGGTGTTGGTGCGGGGGTTTCTGTCGCTTCCCCCCGCTTCATCGGCCTCCGAAGCGGAGCGACGTCACGAGGCCAAACGAGACCGGCCGCACCAACAAGAGGGGGAGGATTCGCATGAAGAGATTTCTTCTAGTGCTGTTCGCCGTCGCGCTGGGTGCCGCGCTGACGACGCCGGCGACGGCCGACACCGTTGGGCAGAAGATCAAGACCGGCGTCCAGAAGACAAAGGACGCCGCCAACAGGGCCGAGGACAAGATCGAGGACAAGGCGAAGGATGTGAAGGACCGGATGCTCGGACGCAAAACCGAGGGCCCCGAGGACCATCACGGCGCCATGAAGAATCAAGACGTCATGGCGGCGCAGCAGGCGCTGAAGGACAAGGGCCGTGACCCGGGCATGATCGACGGCAAGATGGGTCGGCGCACCCGCGCCGCGCTCGCTGACTACCAGAAGGGGGAAGGCTTGAAGGTGACCGGGCGGCTCGACGACGACACGCGCGCCAAGCTCGGCATGTAGGCGGGCACCAGAAAGTAGAGAGCGCGCGACCTGCCGAAGGCCGGGATCTCCTTTCCGGCCTTCGGCGTTTCCGTGCCTCTGTTCGCGTTCATCCGTCGAACGTCCCCTGCCCCGCTGGCGCTCGGCGATTTGCCGCGCCTGCTCATCGATGACAACGGCGAGCAGGATGACCTCCTCCTGCAGGGCCTTGGCGCTTCTGAGCGAGTCCATCGCCGCGTCTCCCACGAGCCTGGGACTGGCCTACTCGCAGGCCCGAAGACGCGCACCGCACGGACTTCCTGTTGTGCCGGATCCTCTACCACTTGAACTCGAACTGCGCGTCGACCGCCTGGCCGCCGAAACTATGGCCGCGCGGCGCATCGATGCCGTAACCATACCCCACGACCAGCGCGATGCGCTTCGTGAGGGCGACCGACAGGTTGGCGCCGACGCCGGCGAGGCCGCTGCGCGGCAGGGAATGGCCCTGGACGTAATCGACCCGAGCGTAGTCGGCCAAGAGCTGGAGGTGGACGCGGTCCTGACCGGGCCAGATCGGAAACCGGTAGCCAAGGTTCACCAGCCAGAAGCGTCGCGCGAAGATCTCCTCGACGTAGTAGCCGTGCAGCAACAGGGGAAATTCGGCGCGCAGGCGGAGGCCCCCGCCCATGCGGAAAGCGGAAAGCGCGTCGGTGTCCTCGGCGATGCCTGCGTTCAGGAACGCGCTCGCCTGTGTGCCCCAAAACGTGAAAATCCCGCCCAGCCGTGTCCACGTCCGCTGCGTGAGGTGCTCGGACTCATGAGGCCGCTCCGGGAGTCCGTAGCGGCCGGCGTTGTCGCGGTAGCTGAGAGTGTGCCACAGTGACAGCTCCAAGGCGGCGTTGGGGAAGAGCTCCGGAGGCACACCGCCCAGACGAATCCCCGCGCGCACATCGTAGATCGCGGAGTTCTCGGGCAGGCGGAATCTGCGCGACGTGTCGCTGGTGCGGTCGTACCAAACGTACTTCGGATTTGCGCGGATCTGGCCCTCGGCCGGCAACACGCCGCCGATCTTCAGGCCACGCAAGTAGTAGGCGAGCGTCCCCCCGGCCGAGTCACCGTTGAACGACGCGTCTCTCTCGTAGCGGCCGTTCTGGAACTCGGTCTGACTTTCGGCGAAGAACCCTCCGCTAATGCCGACGCCAACCGCGCTGTTCTGGCTGGGCCAGTGGTCGCGGATCAGCTCCGATATGAAGTAACCGGGCGGGATGACCAAGCGCAGGTAGAGGTCCTCATCGAGGAAGTGCGGCCGCGTATAAAACAAGTAGCCGTAGCCCGTAAAGGGGCCGTTGCCCCGCAAGGGGGCCTCGATGCCGCCCTCGAGGAATGTCCGGCTCTCGGCGTCCATCAGGCTGTAGGGGGTCTCGACGCGGGCGGGCAACTGGGCGGAGGCGATGCCGGCGACCGCGGAGAACAGCAGCAGAATGAGCGGGGCGACCGCGACCGGGCGCAGAATCAAGCACCCCCCTCACGCCAGTTCATCCGAGGGCCTGTCCCATCATGAGCACCACCCATGTAAAAACCATGTGAAAAACTATCATACCGAGCGCCTAAGCCAAGAAGGAATCACGGCAATCATCCACAGCATGGCACCCTCGCTTGAAGTCGTCCGCCGCAACGGAGCTGCCTGGTTGGAGCGAGCACAGACGGGGAGCGATATCCGGGCTCTCATGGATCGGACGCTCGGGGCGCGGTTCGGCGAGGCGACGCTTACGATCCCTGCCGTGCGGTGACTCAGCGACAATCGCCCCCAGTACACGGCAACGGCCTCGGGACGTAGATCTTGGGGGCATACATGTTCCTCATTCCTCGAACGGCCCCGATTGGACGGGCAACCCCTCCGGCGGAGGGGCGTCCCCCGCTCTCGCCTGTTTCCCTTGCTCATCGCCCGATCCTACGAGCCACCCAAGGACCAGCAGGCCCCCAACCATGGCGAGAACGTTCAGAATGCTGTCCATTTGGCTGCGGCCTCCTCCTCGAGGCTGCAACGGCCCATCGCGCCTTGGCCCCTCGTTATTCCTGCCGGGCCTTTGTATGGCACAGCGGGGATCTATGCAATTTCCCCTCGAAGCCCCGGGGGGACACGTCACTCCGGCGCGAGCTACCGAATGCGCACGTCGCGCAACGAGCCCAGGACACCGAACGCCTGCAATAGCCAAACTACGACCACGATGACGACCACGACGTTGAGGATCGTCTTGATCTTCGAATCCATCGGCACGTAGTTGTTGAGCAGCCAGAGCAGAACCCCGACGACCACCAGCGTAAGGACGAGTCCGATCAGGCTCATGTCCGCTCCTCTCTCATTCGCGCACAACGACGCCTGTGGTCCGGCGTGACGGCCGGTCGCCCACGGCGACGGTCACGCTTAAGACTTTCGAGCTCCGGCGATGACCAAGACCACGCCGCCGGCAAGGGCGAGTGCGCCGAGGATCGGCGGCAGCGGAATGCTCTTCTCCTTGTCGGCCGTGATCTTGAGCGGCCCAAGGTCCACGACCTTCTCCCGCGTCGTGTACGTGATGCCCTGGTAGGCCAGGGCGACTATGCCGAGAATGATCAGGACGACACCGACGAGAGTCACGGGTTTCACGGCGCTCCCCCCTCTCCTGGTTATGTTTCTCTGGCTGCTGGTGCCGGGCGAATCGCTTCCTCCCCTGCCCGGAGAGTCTCGCTGACGTGCTCCTTCGTGCCTTGCAAGAATTCGTCGGCCCGGTGCAGGACATCCCCGCCGCGGTCCAGCACCTTCCCGGCCGTCTCGTCTACCGCCCGGACCGCTTCCGCTGCCTTTGTACGCACCCCGCGCGTCCTATCCTCCAGGAACTCCTCCATCTCCCGTCCCCACAGCCACACGACGGCTGCCCCCATGATCGCGCCCACGATAAGGACCCCAGCGGTTCGCATCTCAATTCCCCCTGTTTAACATTTCAGGACACCCATTGGCCACGGCCCGACCTGTCGTCACTGGACCCGCAGGTCCGACGCTTCAGTGAAACTGGCGTTGTAATGAGCCCGCTCGCAGGAGACAGGTCGACCCGCGGCCCCCACGTCGCCAACCGCTGTGACGAGGCAGAAGAGCGTCTTCGACTCGTCCCACGCCACCCGGGTGAGCCATGCCGGTGACACCCACACCGTCTTCCCCGCCCACCAACGCTCGGTGTCGACGACCAGGTAACGGATGGCCCAAGCCTTGTCGTCCACGAGAACATCCTTGACGTGACCGATCTCTCCGTCTTCCGCCCGGATGGCGTAACCCATGACCGCGGTCGCCGTGTGGAGGTGAACGTCGCCGTCGTCTCCGGCGCGGGCCAGGCTCTCGGGCACGGCCCTGGACGGCTGAGGCGATCTGACCGAGCTGATCTCAACCTGCCTCATGCTCAAGCCAAGGTGAAGAGTGGTCGGGTCCGAGCCCCGGACGGATAGGGGGGAGACGAAGAAGCGACGACCCGGAAACTGCGGGCCGGTATCGACCACCAGATAGCGCACGGCCCAACTCCGGTCGTCGAAATACAGGTCACGCACACCTCCGAGATTGCCGTCTATCGCTGCGATCGTGAAGCGCTTCAAATCGTTGATACCACGCAGCATGACAAGTTCTCCCTCGTGCCCTGCAAGAAGTCGTCACTTGACCCGCATGTCGTTCTTGACGGACTTGACCCCCGAGACCCCGCGTGCGACCTGGACCGCCTTGTCGATGTCCGCCTGAGACCTGACGAAGCCGCTCAGCTGGACCACGCCCTTGAACGTCTCTACGTTGATCTCGTTGACCTTCAGGCTGGAGTCGTTGAAGATCGCCGTCTTCACCTTCGCCGTGATCACGGAGTCATCGACGTACTCTCCGGTCCCCTCCTTCGTCGCCGTCGAACCGCACCCCCAGACCGACGCCAACACGATGGTGAGGACAAGGATCCCGAACCCTCTCAACGGTCGCATGGCCAGACCTCCATTCGAATGACAATTCGGGTGAGCATCACTCACGAAGCCGACCCGCCGCCGTCCAGCGAGGGGCGTCACCGCAGCACCATCACATGGATCGGCGGCCGCCGAGGAACTGGAAGACGACGACAATGACGGCGACCACGAGCAGCAGGTGGATCAACCCGCCCGCCGAGTACGAACTGATCATGCCGAGCGCCCACAGCACCAGCAGAATCACCGCGATGGTCCAGAGCATGGCAGCCTCCTTGTCAGCGCTCGACCGGAGTCGGCGCTGGGCGCGTGATCGAGTCCCCGTCGATTTCGATGAACACCATCGGCAGCTCCGGCGCCCGCCGGGTCGTCCAGGTGACGGAGGCCAGGGATCTCGTGTGCCGATTGACCCCGTCCCACGCGCCCTCCGTCGACCGGCGCCCGATCGGGCTCACCGGCCGCTCGCGGTGGCATTCGTAGAAGCCATCCGTCGCGAGCGCGCCCAGCACCTCTTCCGGCCGGCCGATCCAACCCTTCCCCTGCTCCGTCCACGTCATCCGGCCCTGCCTGTACAAATCGTTGAGCGTGGGCACGAGGCTGTCCATCTGCCGCATTCTCTGTCCCCGGTCCTGGTGAAGGCACATGACGTCACGCTCCAGTCTTCGGGCGCTGGATTGTCGCCTCGGGATGCCCCTTCATGGAAGCAACCGAAGTGCCAGAAAGAGAATCCAAGAAATTTGAAATCTGGCCGACTCAGCTGTTGCTCTGCGTGGGGCAGCTCCGCCACATCGCGGCACGAATACCCCACACCCGGGCCATGAGCCCGGCCGGACCCCGCTTATCATCGTCGGTTCCTTACTTGGACGACGGGACCTGGAGACCATGATCCCGGATCGTAGGCGGCCAGACTCCGTCCGACAATTGGACCAAGGTCCAACACGCAGGCTGGCCCCTTCGGAAGGTTCCCGATGCCCGCCCACTAGAGCGAAGCGACACCCGCTCGATTGCCTCCTCTCCCGAGCCGCCATGGGACCAAGGTCCACTAGCCCCTCATGATCCGGAGCTGTTAGCGTAGACGTCGGAGGAACGACAACATGACAAGTGAAAGCTGGAAGAATCCGTGGAAGCTGACAGCCATCGGGATGGCTCTCGTGATCGCGACCGTGCTCGTGACGGGGCTCGTCGTGGCGAACTGGAGCGGCAGGGAGAGCGACAAGAAGGTGGTCGACGTGAGCCCGGGCCGCGCGGCGCCGCGCCTGGCAACCTCATCGACGGCAGCAAGCGTGCCGACGCAGTCGGCGATCGACACGTGCAACCAGTCCGCGGCGGCCCAGGCCGGCCAGCGTGAGAAGACCAAAGATACCGTGATCGCCGGCGCGATCGGGGCGGTCGCGGGTGCCGCAGTCGGCGCGGCGGGCGGCGCAGTCATTGATGGCGGGAGCGGCGCCGGCAAGGGTGCGGTCATCGGTGGCCTCGTGGGCGCCGGCGGAGGGACGCTCTACGGCTTGAACGAGAACAGGAAGCACGACGAGCGCTACCGCAATGCCTACGCAGCCTGCATGCGCTCGCGCGGCTACACGGGCTAAGGGCTGCCGGGCTGGCTTGACGCGCTGCGTACACGGGTGGGCGTCGACGCAGGTCCTATTTTCCCTCGCCCCATGAGCCGGTCAGCAATGATGGCAGGTCACAGAATCAGGAGGCCCGGCAATGAGCAAATCGATGGCGTGCGCGTTTGCAATGAGCGTCGCGTTCGTAGTCGCGACGTTCGTGTTCGGATCGTAGACGGCTGATGCGCACGCGCCGCAGCGTCGCCGTCCTCGTCCTTTTCCTGGCCGCGGGTTGCGCCGGAGTGGGAGGCGCGCCGCCAGGCGAGCCCCAGCCGACACGGACGGGCGGCGCCCAGCCCGCGCCTCATCCGCTCGATGCGCAGCAGGCTGAGCGTATCCGCCGCATCATGGCTCCGCTCGTCGCCGCCATGGACCATCCGCGGCCCCTGAATCAGGTCAAGGTCGGGATCATGGACGATTCTCACATCAATGCGGCCAGCGCCGGCGGGGGCGAGTTCTATGTCACGACTGGTCTCCTTCAGAAGGCCAGCGATGAGCATCTGCGGGGCGTGCTGGCCCATGAGCTCGCCCACGACGATCTCGGTCACGTCGCGAAGGCACAAGCGCTGGGCGCGGGTTTGGGCATCGGCATAATAATTCTCGACCAGATCTTCCCCGGCAGCGGTCGCATCACCCCCATCGCAGGCGCCCTCGTCACAAGCAGCTACAGCCGCACGGAAGAGTACGCAGCCGACCGCCACGGGGTGGACATCCTCACGCGCGCCGGCTACTCCAAGAACGTGATGATCAACACGCTGACCTGGCTCGTGCAGACGGAGGGCGCCAGCAGCGGAGGCATCCTCGCGACCCATCCCGGGTCGCAGGAGCGGATCGATGCGTTGAAAAAGCTCTAAAAAAACTCTAAGAGGTAGATCGCGGAACGCCTCGCCGCCCCCCCATGCGATTCGCCTGTGACAGGCTCCCCTCTCCGGCCGTATTGGACCAAAGTCCAATAGATGGCCGGGTTCGTGTCGACTAGACTGCCGAAGATGCAATCGAGCAGTCCTCTCGTACGAACCGCCGGAGGTGACGCGATGAATGTCTGGACCGGAGCTCCACGTCTGGATGGCGTTCGGGTGCTCCTCATCGAAGGCGCGCCTCAGGTCAGAGAAGTCGTGGCCGACGTCCTTGGGCAATGCGGGGCGCATGTGACGGCCGTCGAATCCGCCGGCGCGGGCTTGGCCACCCTCAAACAAGAGAAGCCGGACGCTCTCGTGAGCAGCCTTTCACTCCCCGACAAGGACGGCTATTGGCTCATTCGAGAGGTGCGGAAGCTGCCGCCCGACCAGGGCGGTGACGTCCCGGCGGCGGCGTTCACGGGACTGACCACGGCAGAGGACCGGGTGGCCGCCTTGCAAGCCGGCTTTCAGTATCACATCCCGAAGCCTGCGGCTCTGAGCCTGCTGGCCGAGGTCGTCGCGCTTCTGACTCTCAAGAAATCAGAGGCCGGTGAACATCGAGCGACGATGGCATAGTCGCCAGGAGACTGACCATAACAACCACGGAGTTGGTCACCGAGTTGGTTGCGGAGCTACGATCCTCACGGACCGATCTGGCGCGGATCGTCGAGGCGGCCCACCGCAACAAGTTCCCGCTTCTGGTCGTTCCGGCCCAAAGCGTGAGGGCTTGGGAGCAGAGGGAACCGAGCTTGTGGGCGAGGGTGCGGAAATGGCTGGAGGCTCAAAGTATCAGCGTCCTCGAAGTCTGAGCGAAGGCGAGGGACATCTCCCGGCACTGACAGAAAGCCTCTGTTCCGCGTGGCTCGACACCGGGCTTATCTTCACGATTGAGCCTCCAACCATCCCCCGTTGAATCCGGCGGCTCGCAGGCCCGCCGCAATGTAGGGACAGCCGCGCATCAACCGCCAAATCAATCCCGACTCGTAGTTCTCGACCATGACGACCCTGGGGCCGGAATGATTCTCCTGTGCGCCGATGATGATTTCACCTGGCGCTCGTCGTCTCGATACGCCAGACGGGTCCCTTGAGGAACAGGGGGCCGTCGCAGCGCACGAAGGCGGGGACCTCCTCGGTGAGGATCACGCATTCCTGGTCGGCCGGCGCCTTTCCCATGAGGGTGGCGAAGATGCGAAGGGTCGCGCCGAGCCTGGGTTTCAGCGCGTAGCGCGTTGCCTGCCGGGTGCTTTCGCCGGACACCACGCGCTGGGTGCCCGCAGGGACCATTTCGAGCTGGATCAGTCTCGGCTTCGGCGTGAACGCCACGATGTGCACGGTCTCGCTCGCCGCCGGCGCGAGGTTCTTCAGGAGCATCGGCACCATGCCGTTATACGCATCGGAGGGCAGCGCGATGCTCCCGCTAGACGCCTCTACTTTGCCGCCTCGCGTCGACTGCACCGTGTAGGCCGCGGCCTCGCGATCGAGCGCAACCTCCAGCGTCTCCGGAAACGACGGCCCGCGCTGCACCAGCCGGTAGGTGAGCAGGGTGAACACGCGCTGCTGCGAGAAGGTGATGGTCTCATCGTGCAGGGAGCCGTCCTTGAAGCGAAGCACGAGCCGGCTCTCGACGCGGTCGCTGTGGGCGGCCTGAAGGAAATCGCCATGCCCCAGGAGCTCACCGCTCACAGACCGCACCAGCAGCAGGCCATGTGCGGTTCCCTCGATCAGCCGCACCTCGATGGGCGCGGCCTCGAGAGGAGAGCACGGCGCGAGAACGAGGAGCATGGCGAGAACAGCGCGCCGGAACGGCGTCATGCGTGAAACACTCAACGCACCGCTTCCCACGGGTCTGGGCTAGAGCCCGAGCAGATGCTGGACCAGGTCGTTCTTCTCCTGCTCCGTGAGGCCCAGCCTCAGGACCCCGTCATAGTGGTGCACGACATCCCGGAGCGTCGCGAAGCGTCCATCGTGATAGAAGCCGGGGCCGACGCCGCCGAGCTTGGCCCCCGCGATCGCTCGGTGAAGCTGGAGGGCGCCACCCCAGAAAGCCTCGCTGCCGAACGTATCGAACCGGAACGTTTGCCGCCCTTCGTCGAGCATCGTCCGAGCGTGTTGACCGATCACCTTGTCGAAGTCGGCCCGCTGTATCCCAACGCCGGACATGGCCGCCGGGCGCATCTCGCTACTCGCACAGGAGACGGTGACGAGCGCCGCGATGAGGCACGAGGAGTAAAGCCTGATGCGGAACCCGGATGACGATCGCATAGACTCTCCCTTTTTCGTAGCGATCAATCGTTCACGGCCAATCATATCCGCGGAGGCAGCCCCGGTTCGGAGGGCTCCGCACAGCCGAGCGCCGGTCGCGAAGCGCGGCCTGGCGTCGGCTATCCGCGGGGCGGAGCCATCCTCTTCGCGCTGTCCTTGAAGCGCTGCTCCACGATCTCCCAGCTCACGTTCTCCAGAAAGGCCTTGTCGTACTTGCCCTTCTCCCCCGCCCCACAGTCGACCATCCAGGCGTGCTCGAAGACGTCCCGGACGAGGAGCGGGTGCAGCCCGGCGGGGTGGTTGACCTCATGGTCCCTCACCCACCAGTTCAACAGCCGCCCCGCCAGGGGTCGTGGAAGTGCTCCTGTACGGCGTATGTCATGGGCCCTGGTCCTGCCGCGGCCTCACGGACGCTTCCCTGTTCCGCAGGCGGTCCAGGAGTTGGGCGAATGAAATCCGCTTCAGGATCGAGTTGAACTGGCTCCGGTAGTTCGAGATGAGGCTCACGCCGTCCACCGCGACGTCGTACACGGCCCACCGCCCGTCGTGATCGAGCAAGCGGTATTCGATTGCGACCTCTCCCTTGCCCGCTGCCATCCGGGACTGCACCTGCGCGTACGAGCCGCTGATGGTCTCGCCCTGGAACGTGATCGTCGCAAGACTGTAATTCCCGATGGTGTTCAGGTAGGCCCGCTCGAGGAGGTCGGTGAAGAGCGACTTGAAGTCCTGCTGCTCCTCGGGGGAGGCGTCCGTCCAGCGCTGCCCAAGCAGCCGGCGGGACATCTCCTCGAAGTCGAATAGCTCAACGGCGGCCTGGCGGATCTCTACCCGCCGCTTCCCGCTCTCCGTCGCATCAGCCGACTGTGACCGGACAATCGTCAGCACACGGAAGACAGACGAGGTGACGACGTTGAGCGGCCCGGACCGACCGGCGGTCGGCCCCGGCTGGGCATCCGCCACCATCGTCTGTGCGAGCACGGGAGCGGCCCCGAATGGAATGACAGCCGTGATCGCCACGAGCGCTGAGACCCCGCGTCCATGCCGGACCAAGTTCTTGAGAATCTGCCGCACAAGAGAACCCGGAAGATAAGCTTCAAGCATGGTCGCACCCCCTGGACAAGAGTGTTGCGCGGTAGGAACGGGCGGATCCCCTGCGCACAGGAAAGATGCCTCTTCGCTTCACAGACGGGACTGTAGTCCCGGCGGGGGCGGCGGCCTATTGGACCTAGGTCCATGCCTGTCGGGCGAGACGGTCCGAGGACCCCCCTTGGACCAAGGTCCAATAGGCGCGTGGGATGACGGCGAATAGAGTCGGTGCGTGATTGACAGGAGGCGCACCATGGATGACATCAGAAAGCGGCTCGTTCACAACCTCACGGCGGCTCTCTTTCGACTTCGCCAGCTCGGCGGGAACGTAGCGGTTGAAGAGCTGCCCGGGGCGGTCCGCGACAACTCCCGACTCGCTGACGAGGTTGACGAGATCCAAGCCAACGAGAACCGGGAGATCAGCTTCGCCACGCGCGAGAAACTGATAGATCGCGTGAAGCGTCTGTCGGCCGCCCTCGACCGGCTGAACCACGGTGAGTACGGCGTGTGCGTGGAGTGCTCCGGGCGGATCTCCCCGGCACGGCTGCACGCCGTGCCCGAGGTGCAGACATGCGTCCGCTGTCAGGACCGCATCGAGCAGTTCGAGCGACGTCTGTAGCCGAAAGAAACCGACCACTTCACGCTGGCCTGAACTTCCAGAAGCAGTTACCCGCCCGAGGAGCCCGTCTCCGCCCGGTGAGCGGCTGGGCATTTGCCCGCCACTGGGCAAATGCCCAGCCGCGCCAGCCGCCGGGGCAGGGTCGCGTCCCTTCACCGCCGCCCTGCGCGCTCGAGACCTCTCGACAAGTGGGCGTTTTTCCTCCCGCGGAGCGCGGGAGCGCCACGCCCTCTTCACTGGCGCTTCCGCGGCACGGCCCTTGCCTTATCGCTCCCGCATGTGAGGAACCGTACGGACGGTTCCGGTCGACGGGGTGACGGTCGGTGGCGGGGCTCGCGGCGCAGCGCCGAGAGCCACCGCCGAGCGAGGGCAAGATGCGCTTCCTGTTCTACTCGCACGATGCGGTGGGGCTCGGCCACATGCGCCGCAACCTCGCCCTGGCGGCGCGGCTGGCTGACAGCGCGCCCGGTGCCTCGGTACTGCTCGCGGTGGGCACCGACGAGGTCAACCGGGTCGGGGTGCCGCCGAGCGTCGAGGTGATCAAGCTCCCGGGGCTCCGCAAGGTCGCCAACGAGCGCTACGGGTCGCGCTACCTGTCGATCCCCGGGCCGGACGTGTTGGCGCTGCGCGCGGCGGTGCTCGAGACCCTGGTGAGCTCGTATCGGCCGGACGTGATGGTGGTCGACAAGCACCCGCTCGGGGCCAGCGGGGAACTGGTGCCGGCCCTCGAGGCGCTGCGCGACCTCGGGCGGTGCGCCGTGCTGGGTGTGCGCGATATCCTCGACGATCGGGACGCGGTCCAACTCGAGTGGACGCCCGAGGTTCACGCGGGGATCGCCCGCTACTACGACCGGGTCCTCGTGTACGGCCAGCGGCGCGTGTTCGATCCGGTGCGCGAGTACGCCTGGCCGCGAGCGGTCGCGGAACGCATCCACTTCTGCGGCTACGTGGTCAGCCGGTTCGACTCGCAGGACTGGCGCGAGGAGCGGCCTCCCGTCTTCCTGACCACGCGACGGACCCGCCCGCTCGTGCTGGCGACGGCGGGCAGCGGCGAGGACGGGTTCGCCCTTCTCCGCGGCTTCGTGGAGGCGGCGGCGGGGGCGCCGTGGGATGCGGCGGTGGTGACGGGGCCGATGGCGTCCCGGGACGATCACGAGGAGCTACGGCGAACTGCGGCCGAGGCGGGCATCGCCTGCTACGCCTCCGTGCCGGGCCTCGGCCGGTGGTTCGGCGCCGTGGACGCGCTGGTCAGCATGTGCGGGTACAACACCATCACCGAGGCGGTGAGCACCGGGCTGCCGACGGTCTGCGTCCCGCGCACGGTGCCACGCGTGGAGCAGCTCATCCGCGCCCGGGCGTTCGAGCGCCTCGGGCTGCTGCGCGTGGTCGAGCCCCAGCGCCTCACGCCGGTGGTGCTGCGCGCGGAGGTCGGCCTGGCGCTGGCCGTACCGCGCCGCGCGCTGCTCGAGCGTGCCCGCCGGGCGATCGACTTCGACGGGGCCAGCCGTGCCGCCGAGCACCTCCTCGATCTGGCCGCGGTCCGGACGGGCGTGTGATGAAGCGCCTGGTCACCGCGATCGGTATCGCAGGTCTCGCAGCCCTCATCACTGGCGGATACTTCTACGGCCACAGCACAGGGAGCACGCCGAGGTACCGCATGGCGCGGGTGGAACGCGGCGGTCTCACTGCCGCGGTGTCGGCCAGCGGCACCCTCAACCCGGTGGTAACCGTCCAGGTGGGCTCACAGCTGTCCGGACAGGTGAAGGCGATCTACGTCGACTACAACGCCGCGGTGCAGCGGGGGCAGAAGATCGCCCTCATCGCCCCAGAGCTCTTCGAGAGCAAGGTCAATCAGGCCCGGGCCGACGTGCAGAACGCGCAGGCGGCGGTGCTGACCCAGCGCGCGCTCGTCCAGCGCGCCCGGGCCGACGTGGAGAACGCTCGCTGGACACTGGCGGTGGCCCAGGCGCAGACCGCGAAGGCGCAGGTGGCGCTGGTGGATGCGCGGCGCGACCTCGAGCGCAAGCTCGAGCTTCTCCGCAAGGACCTCATCGCTAAGAGTGACCGGGACACCGCACAGGCGGTACACGACTCCGCGCTGGCCCAGGCCGAGTCTGCCCGGGCCCAGGAGAGCGTGCTTGCCGCGGGGATCCGGGCCGCCGAGGCGCAGGTCGAAGCCGTTCAGGCCCAGTTCCAGTCAGCCATCGCCGCGGTCCAGCAGCGACAGGCGGCTCTCGCCCAGGCGCAGGTCGACCTGAACAATACGGTGATCCGCGCGCCGGTCGCCGGCATCGTCGTGTCGCGAAGCGTGGACGTCGGGCAGACGGTGGCCGCGAGCCTGCAGGCGCCCACGCTGTTCACGATCGCCCAGGACCTTTCGCGCATGCAGGTCGAGACCAATGTCCTCGAGGCCGATATAGGGCGCCTCCAGGTCGGCCAGCACGCCACGTTCACCGTGGACGCCTTCCCCGGGAAGTCGTTCCAGGGCGAGGTCGTGCAGATCCGCCGCGCCCCCCAGGTGAGTCAGGGAGTGGTCAGCTACAACGTCGTGGTGTCCGCGCCGAACCAGGATCTCAAGCTGCTGCCGGGCATGACTGCCAATGTCCGGGTTGTCACCGCCGAGAAGACCGGTGTCCTGAAGGTGCCCAATGCCGCGCTTCGCTTGCGGCTGGGCGGAGGCGACGGTGATGCCGCGAAGACGACCCGGCCCGATGGTCCAGCCGGCGACCGGAGCGGCGGAACGGCAGAGGGCACGGGCGACGAGAGATGGGCACGGCTGGCCCAGGACCTGGGGCTCGGCGCGGACCAGCGGGGCGCGCTCGAGCGGATCGTCCGCGACCGGCGCGACAAGCTCAAGGCGCTCCCGGGCGGCGAGGAGCTGTCCAAGGCCGAGCGGGCCGGGCGCCGGGCCCGGCGCCAGGAGGTGCGCGAGGATGCCGACCGGCGCATCCGCGAGCTGCTCACCGCCGATCAGCGGGTGCGCTACGACCAGTGGGCGGCCGAGCGCCCGGCGGGCCGCGACGGCGCTGCCGGTGGCGTGCCGGGGCGCGTGCACGTGCTCGCCCCCGGCGGCGGCCCCCGGCCGGTGGCTGTCCAGCTCGGCATCAGCGACGGCAGCGCCACCGAGGTCCTCGCCGGCGATGTTCGCGAGGGGCAAGAGATCGTGATCGGGCTCGCCGACCGGCGACCCGCCCGCGCCGGCCAGCGCGGCGCGCGGGTGAAGTTCTGACAAGGGAAGCCCGCGACATGGCGAGAGGGGGGGTGACCGCGGTCATCGAGGTGCGGGATCTGAGCAGGGACTACCGGGTCGGCACCCACGTGGTGCACGCGCTGCGCGGCGTCTCGGTGCGGATCGAGGCGGGCGAGCTCGTGGCCGTCATGGGGCCGTCCGGCTCAGGGAAGTCCACCTTCATGAACCTGGTGGGCTGCCTCGACCGGGCCACCGCCGGCCAGTATCTCCTCGAGGGCCGCGACGTGTCCGGACTCTCGCGCGACGAGCTGGCGGGAATCCGCAACCGCAAGATCGGCTTCGTCTTCCAGGGCTTCAACCTCCTGGCCCGGCACAGCGCGCTCGACAACGTGGCGCTGCCCATGCTCTACTCCAGCCGGTCTTCCGGCGAGCGGCGGGAGCAGGCGCGAGCCACGCTCGACCTGGTCGGTCTCGCCGACCGCGAGGACCACCACCCCGCCCAGCTCTCCGGAGGGCAGCAGCAGCGCGTCGCCATCGCCCGGGCGCTCGTCAACGACCCCGTCCTGGTCCTGGCCGATGAGCCGACGGGCAATCTGGACACGCGCACCAGCATCGAGGTGATGGCACAGCTCCAGGAGCTGAACCGCGGCGGCATCACGGTGGTCATCGTCACCCACGAGGAGGACATAGCCCGCTTCGCCGGCCGCGTGCTCGGCTTCCGCGACGGTCGACTCGTGCGCGACGAGGCCAGGGGGGCGGCCGTCGACGCCAGGACCCTGCTCGGGACGCGGCCCGCGGAGCCGGAGGCAGCGGCGGAGACCGCGGCATGAACCCCTGGCTCATCGCCCAGAGCGCGCTTCAGGCGCTCCGCGTCAATCTGCTGCGGACGCTCCTGACCATGCTGGGTGTCATTATCGGCGTGGGCGCGGTCATCGCCATGGTCGCCGTCGGCGCCGGCGCGCAGGCGCGGGTCGCGGAGCAGATCCAGAGCCTGGGCTCCAACGTGATCATGGTCCGCCCGGGCGCGGTCACCAAGGCAGGCGCCCGGCTCGGCCGCGGCACGCGACTGACCATCACCGAGGATGACGCCCGCGCCATCGAGAAGGAAGTACCCGGCGCGGTCGCCGCGGCGCCCATGGTGCGCGGGTCGTTGCAGGTCGAGTACGGCAATCTCAACTGGGGCACGACCGTCTACGGGGTGACGCTCGAGTACTTCGAGGCGCGCGACTGGGACGTGACCACCGGCAAGCTGTTCTCCAAGGAGGAGGCGGACGGCGCGGCCAAGGTGGCGCTGGTCGGCCAGAGCGTCGCGCAGAGCCTGTTCGCCGGCGCCGACCCCGTGGGCCAGATCATCCGCGTCAACAAGGTGCCGTTCACCGTGGTGGGCGAGCTTGAACCCAAGGGGCAGTCGAACTCCGGCCAGGACCAGGACGACGTGATCCTCGTGCCGATCACAACCGCCAAGCAGAAGGTGCTGGGCACGAGCCGGAGCAATCCGCGGGCGGTGCACGCGATCGCGGTCCAGGTGGGAGAAGCCGACGACATGAAGGAGGCAGAGGAACAGATGCGGCAGCTCCTCCGCCAGCGCCACCGCCTCACGCCGAACGAGGAGGACGACTTCTGGCTCCGCAACCTCGCGGACGTGCTCGAGGCGCAGGAGGAGTCGTCCCGGGTGTTGACGCTGCTGCTGGCCGCGATCGCCTCGGTGTCCCTGGTGGTGGGAGGCATCGGCATCATGAACATCATGCTGGTCTCGGTGATCGAGCGGACGCGGGAGATCGGCCTGCGCATGGCGGTCGGCGCGCGGGGTCGTGACATCCTGACCCAGTTCCTGCTGGAGGCGGTCACGCTGTCGCTCCTCGGCGGCGGCCTCGGCGCGGCCCTGGGCATCGGGGCGTCGTTCGCCATCGGGCACTTCGCCGGTTGGAGCACGGTGATCCAACCGGACGTGATCGGGCTCGCGGTAGGCTTCGCCGGCATCGTGGGTGTCTTCTTTGGTTTCTATCCGGCCCGAAAGGCCGCTCGCCTCGATCCCATCGAGGCGCTGCGGTACGAGTGAGCCATGGCCTGGCGAGCGATCGCGACCCCGTCCACTGGCGCCCCGAAGATCGGGTACGTCGTCAAGCGCTTCCCCCGGCTGTCCGAGACGTTCATCGTCAACGAGGTGCTCGCCCTGGAACGCCAGGGCCTGGCCGTCGAGATCTTCTCCCTCAAGGAGCCGCGGCAGGAGCATCGCCATCAACTCGTGTCCGCCCTGCGCGCGCCGGTGACGTATCTGCCGGGCAGGGCCGCGCTCGAGAGCTGGGCATTCCGCGAGGGCGACGGGCGGCAGATGGGTCCCGAGCGGTCCCTGGCCGATCTCTTGCCCGACGCCGCCGACGAGGCGGTCCTCGCCATCAAGGCCGTGGCGCTTGCGACGCTGGCGCGGGGCCGCGGCATCACGCACCTGCACGCCCACTTCGCCACCGGGGCGACGACGGTCGCGCGGATCGCGAGCCGGGTGTCCGGCATCCCCTACTCGTTCACCGCGCACGCCAAGGACATCTTCCACGCCAGCGTCGATCACGCCGCCCTCGCCAGGAAGATCCGCGACGCGCGGTTCGTCGTGACCGTGTCCGACTACAACCTTCGTTACCTGAAGCAACGGTTCGGCGCAGGGCGGGCGGCGAAGATCGCCCGGCTCTACAACGGGCTCGATCTGGCGCGCCTGGCGCCCGATCCCGCCGCTTCCCCTGACCCCGAGCTGGTGCTCGCCGTCGGGCGGCTGGTGGAGAAGAAGGGCTTCCGACATCTGGTCGATGCGTGCGCGGCGCTCCGGGATCGTGGCGTCGCCTTCCGCTGCGTCGTCGTGGGCGACGGCCCCGAGCGCGCGGCGCTGACCCGGCAGATCGACAGCCTCGGTCTCGGCCGCGCCGTGACACTGGCCGGCGCCCTCCCGCAGGAACGGCTGCTCAGAATCATGCGGCGGGCGGCGGTCCTTGCGCTGCCGTGCGTCGTCAGCGAGGACGGGGACCGCGACGGGTTGCCGACCGTGTTGCTGGAGGCGCTGGCGCTCGGGCTCCCGGCGATCTCCACGAGCCTGCCGGGGATCGACGAGATCATCGACCACCGTCGGACGGGTCTGCTGGTGCCCCCGGCCGACGGCCTGGGGCTGGCCGACGGCATCGCAGAGCTGCTCTCGAACCCCGACCTCCGGCGGCACCTGGCGGCGCTGGGGCGGGAGAAGGCCGAGGCGGCCTTCGACGTCAGCCGCAACACCCGCCGGTTGCTGGACCTCTTCGCCCGTTCGACCGCGTCGGGGCGGTTGGGTGTCATCGATGAACATTCTCTATCTGTGCGCTGATCCCGGCATCCGGATCCGCGGCGCCAAGGGCGCGGCGGTCCACGCGCGCGCGCTCGTCGCGGCGTTCGACCGGGCGGGACACTCGGTCGTGGTCGCCGCGCCGAAGGTCGAGCCGGGGCCGTGGGAGCCGCGGGAGCCGCTGGCCGGGCGCGCCGTCGCCCTTCGGCCGAGCGGCAGCACCTCGCGGGCGCACCAGGCGCTCAAGGCGTTCAACCACGTCGTCGGGGCGCAGGGCTCGGTGCCCGGCGCCGTGCGCCGCATCCTGCTCAACGACGAGCTGCGCTCAGCGCTGCTGCGGCGCTTCGAGGCCGCCCCGCCCGACTTCGTCTACGAGCGCGCATCGCTCTACGGCACCGCCGGAGTGCAGCTCGCGCGCGATCTCGGGCGGCCGCTGCTGCTCGAGGTCAACGCCCCGCTCGCCGCGGAGCAGAGCGCGTATCGGGCTCCGGGCCTCGGGAATCTCGCCGACCAGGCCGAACGCTGGGTGCTCACGCGCGCCGACGCCGTTCTGGCCGTGTCCGCCCCGGTGAAGGACCACGCCGTCGCGATGGGCGCCGCCCCTGCGCGGGTCCACGTGGTCCCCAATGGCGTCGACCCGGCGCTGTTCCACCCGGGGCTCCGCGATCCCGGCGTGCGCAAGCGCTGGAACCTCGGCGACGGCCCCGTGCTCGGGTTCGTGAGCGGGCTTCGCCCGTGGCATGGCGTGGAGGCGCTCGGCCCGGTTCTCGCAGCGCTGGCCCCGCGGCACCCGGGCCTGCGTCTGGTGGTCGTCGGGGACGGTCCGGCGCAGGAGCCGCTGCAGCGCGAGCTGGCCGAGCGGGGGCTCGGGGAGGTGGCGGTGTTCACGGGATGGCTCCCGCACGCCAGTGTGGCCAGTCTGGTCCCCCACTTCGACGTGGGCCTCGTGCCCTATGGCGTTCTGCCGCACGCGTTCTACTTCTCGCCGCTCAAGCTCTTCGAGTGCATGGCCTCGGGCGTTCCCGTCGTCGCCGCCGCCGTGGGTCAGATCGCGGAGGTCGTGCGCGACGGGGAAACCGGGTTGCTGTACCGCCCCGGAGACGTGGGAGCGCTGGTCGCGGCCTGCGACCGTCTCCTCTGCGACGAGGCGCTCCGCAACCGGCTGGGCGCAGCGGCCGCCGCCGACATCCACCGCTCTCGCACGTGGGATCACAACGCCGAGACGGTCACCGACATCGCGCGCGCGCTCGTGGCAGGAGAGGCGCGGTGAGCGCGCTCGTCAGCGATCCATTCGGCGTGCGCGGCGACCCGGTGCTGACCTCGCTCCCCCGCGCGCTCGACCCGGAAGAGATGGAGCGCCACCTGGCTCGGCTGCCGCGGCTCGGCGGGCCGGAGGTCTCGATGCGCCTCGCGAGCATCTGCGTCGTGCGTTACAAGCCCGGGCGCCGGTGCCTGATCGAGTACACTGCCCTGCGAAGCCGGGGCGCGGAGGACGTGGACGTCGTCCGGCTCATCGGGAAGATACGCTGCCACCGCTCGGGCGTGATCGCCTACCGGCTCCTCGACGACTTCTGGCGGGCGGGCTTCGGGGCGGACAACCCGGACCGCATTTCGGTGCCGGAGCCGATCGGCGTGGTGCGAGAGCTCGGGCTCTGGCTCCAGCGGTTCGTGCCCGGGCGGCAGGCGACCGAGCTGCTCGCCGAACCCGGAGGCGCCGGGCTGGCCGAGCGCATCGCCGAGGCCGCGCACAAGGTACACCATGCCCGTGTCGCGACCCGTCACCGTCACGCGATGACCGACGAGGTCGCAATCCTCGCCAACCGGCTGCCGGCCGTGGCCGAGGCCGAGCCCCGCTGGCACCGGCGCGTCGAGCGGGTCCTCGGGGCGTGCGCCCGGCTCGCCCGATCGGTGCCGGAGCCCGCGCCGTGCGGCATCCACCGCGATTTCTACGCGGACCAGGTCCTGGTCGATGGCGAGCGGCTGCACCTGACCGACTTCGATCTCTACTGCGCGGGCGATCCGGCGCTGGACATCGGCAACTTCATCGGCCACCTGCGGGAGCAGGGGTTACGCATCCACGGCGATCCGGAGGCGCTGTCAGGCGTGGAGCGGGCGCTCGAGGATCGCTTCGCGGAGCTGGCGGGCGAGCCCGTCCGATCGGTCGTGCGCGCGTACGCCGTCCTCACGCTGGTCCGGCACATCCACCTGAGCACGCTGTTCGCGGAGCGTCGAGCCTTCACGGAACGGCTCCTCGAGTGCGCCGAGGAGACCCTGGAGGTCAGCGCGGCGCTCCCCGGCAGGGCCGCCAACGGCGCCGCGATCCATGAATGAGCGCGGCGTCGTGAGTCCGGAACCGCTATCGGCCGGCGCGGCCCGTGCCCGCACGGCCCGCGGCGCCCGCCTCGCTCCCGGCCCGGCGCGGGGACAGCGACTGCGCGCCGTGATCGCAGGCCACCTCCGGGAGGCGCGCTGGCGCCTGATGCTGGCGGCGGTCTGCATGCTCGGCACCACGCTGACGGCGCTGCTCGCGCCCTGGCCCCTCAAGCTCATCGTCGATCACGTGCTGCTTGACCGGCCGCTCCCGGCGTCGCTGGCCACCCTCGGAGTCATCCTCGGCGGTGGCAAGGCCGCCGCGGCCATCGCGCTCTCCTCCACCCTCCTGCTCATCGCCGCCGTGCGCGGCGCGCTCGCGTATGGCCAGGTCTATCTCACGTCCAGCATCGGCTACGGGCTCGTGGACCGCTTGCGGCGGGAGCTGTTCGCCCACCTGCAGCGGCTCTCGCTCGGCTTCTACACCCGGAGCCGATCGGGGGAGGTCCTGAGCAAGGTTACCGCCGACACGAAGACGCTCCGCGATGTCTTCTCGGACTCCGCGGTAAGCTTCGCCGGGCATCTCCTCACCGTGCTCGGCATGTGGGTGGTGATGCTCGCCCTCAACTGGCGCCTCGCCGCCATCGCGCTGGCGACGCTGCCGCTCCTGGGGTGGACGTTGTCCGTCCTCCAGCGGCGGCTCAAGGGCTCGGCCAGGCGGCAGCGCAAGCAGGAGGGGCGCATCGCCGCGCGCCTGACGGAGATGCTGGCCTCGATGGCGCTGGTCCGGGCCTTCGCCCGCGCGCGCGAGGAGACCGAGCGGTTCGAGGCGGAGAGCGCGGTCAACCTGGCAGAGGGCCAGCGGGTCGCCCGCATGGAGGCGGCGGCGGCCCGGAGCGTGGAGCTCGCGAGCGCCATCGGCACGTCCGCCGTCGTGTGCTTCGGGACCCTCCAGGCGCTCGGCGGCGCCCTGTCCCCGGGTGACCTGCTGGTCTTTGCCTCCTATCTGGCCAGCATGTACAAGCCCGTCCGCGGCCTCGCCAAGCTCTCCGCCAAGTTCTCCAAGGCCGCGGTGAGCGCGCAGCGCATCGCCGAGCTGCTGGACGAGGAGCCGGAGGTGCGGGAGTCGCCCGACGCGGTCGACGCCGGCCGGTTGCGGGGCGAGATCGAGTTCGAGGGAGTCGGATTCGGCTATGGCCCCGCGCACGCGGTCCTGACGGACGTGTCGTTCCGGGTGGCGCCGGGTCAGCGAGTGGTGATCGTGGGGGCTTCCGGGGCCGGCAAGTCCACCCTGGTCAACCTCATCCTGCGCCTGTACGAGCCGACGGCGGGGCGGATCCGGCTGGACGGCGTCGACGTCACGCGCTATCGGCGCGAGTCCGTCCGGCGGCAGGTGGGCATCGTGCTGCAGGAGGCCATGCTGTGGGGCGCCTCGGTGCGGGACAACATCGCCTACGGCAAGCCCGACGCCGCGCGGGAGGAGATCGCTGCCGCCGCCCGGGCGGCCAACGCTCACGAGTTCATCATGGCGCTCGAGCACGGCTACGACACCATCGTGGGCGAGCGCGGGGCTTCCCTGTCCGGGGGCCAGCGCCAGCGGATCGCCATGGCCCGCGCGATCATTCGCGACGCGCCGATCCTGCTCCTCGACGAGCCCATGCGCGGGCTCGATGTCGAGAGCGAGGCACAGGTGCGGGACGCGCTCGCCCGCCTCACCGCCGGACGAACGTGCCTGTTCATCACCCACGATCTCCAGGAGGTGACCGACGCGGACTTCGTCCTGCTCCTCGACGGGGGCCGCATCGCCGCCCAGGGCCGCCACCGAGATCTCCTGAGCTCGAGCGTCCTCTACCGCCGCATGTACGAGCTCGCCACCGGCCGCTCCCACCTCGGAGCGGCGCGACGATGAAGCCGAAAGGCGAATGCTGCTCGGCTCCCGAGGTCTTCCCCGCCGACCCGGTCCTCCCCCGGCTCGGCCTCGCCATGGACCCCGCGCGGATGCGGCGCGTCTTCAGCGAGCACGTGGCAGCGCTCGGCCAGGAGCGGCTCCAGGTGGAGGCGTGCCGCGTGGACCGCGTCCGCTATCGGCGCGGCGAGCGCTGTGTCCTCCAGTACGCGCTGAGCCTGCGCGACGCGGAGACCGGGCTCAGCAGGCAAAGCTGGGTGGCCGCCGGCGTGTACGCCAGCGACCGATTGCAGCAGGTCTGGGAAAAGGCCCAGCGCGGCAGCCTCGTGCGCCCGTGCGCGAAGCACACGGGGGCCGGTGTCTCGCTGGTGCCCGACCTCGGCATGGTGGTCCACTTCTTCCCTCACGACCGGCGCCTGCCCACTCTCGAGCGGCTGACCGCTGCGCCACCTCCCGAGATGGCGGCGGCGCTGCTGCGAGAGTTCGGCCCGGGGTGCTGGCGGGCCGAGCGGTGGACGATCGAGACCGTTCGCTACCGGGCCGAGCTGGCTGCCACCCTGCGCTACGCCGCCCACGCGCGCGAAACCGAGACGGGCCGCACCCGGTGGATGTGCTTCTACGTCAAGGTGTACCGGGACAACGGCGCGGCGAGTCACGCAGCTCTGTCGGCGCTCTGGCGCCAGGCCCAGGAGCGCGGCGCGAATCCCTTCGTGGCTCGGCCCATCGGCTGGTTCCCGGAGCTGGGCGCGGTGGTGCAGGCAGAGGTGCCCGGCGTCTCGTTCGAGGAGCTGCTCTGTCACGGGCGCGACCCGGTGAGCGCGGCCCGGCGCGTCGCCCAGGCCCTGGCGCGCCTGCATCTGGACGATTTCGGGCACGCCGGATACATTGCGCCCTGCCACACTGTCTCTCACGAGATCGCGACGGCCCGCCGCGCGGCCCGGCTCCTCGGGTGGGCGTGCCCGGGCCGGCACGCCGAGCTGGACGGGATCGCCAGCGCCCTCGCCGCCAGCCTGGACGGCGTCCCGCTACGCCCCACCCACCGCGATCTCAAGGCCGAGCACCTCCTCCTCGACGGCGATCGGGTGAGCGTGATCGATGTGGACAGCCTGGCCCTCGCCAACCCCGTGATCGACCTCGCCTCGCTCCTCGCCGACGTGGCGCGGTTGCGGGGGGAGGGCCGGCTGAGCGCGGACGGCGCGCGGACGGCGGCCGGTGCGCTCATCGGGGAGTACTTCCGGCACGCTCCCGCGCACTGGCGGGAGCGGCTGCCGGCGTGCTACGCCGGCGCAGCGCTGGACAGGGCGCTGCACTTCTTCCAGCGCCAGCAGCCGGACTGGTCCGCGCACATCGAGGCGATGGTCGACGACGCCCAGGCGGCGCTCGCGGGCCGCGTCTGGTGGTGACGGCCGCCCCGGCACCTACAGGCAGGCGGCGGCGCGCGCGAGCATGGCGCGCATCTCGGTCTGCCAGCCGGTGTCCCGCATCCGGAATCGGCGGCACGCTCGCCGCAGGTAGTTGAAGGCCTCGTACGTCGGCAGGCGCCGGAGCAGCGCCGCCCCGGGGCGCCCCGCGGCGTAGCCATCGAGGAACGCCTCGACGAAGGGCTCGGCGCGGCGGCCCAGGTGGGTCCGCAGATACGCCGCGAAGTACGCCACGTCGAAGGCGGGATCACCCTTTGCGTAGCAGTCCCAATCGATCAGCCAGGCGCGATCCCTACGCTCGCCGTCCCGGAAGAGCTGGCGCAGATGGAAGTCGCGGTGGAGCGGCGCGATCGCCACGCGGCCTCGCCAGCTCCGCTCACGCTCGCCGATCTCTGCCAGCACCGTCTCCACGAGCCCGCGGTACTCGGGAAAGGCCTCGGCGAGCCGGCGCGGATGCGGCCGGACCAGCTCGCTGAGATGATCGGGGAGCCAGGTCTGGCGACCGAGCCGGAGCGGCAGCCCGTGCAGGCAGGCCAGAGCCGTTCCCGCGAGACGGCAGAGGCGTCGGTCCCCGTCGCGCCCGATGAGCCTGGTGAAGGGAACGCCCGGCACGCGCTCCTGGAGCAGGAGGCGTCGGGACCGATCGTACGCCAGCGGACGGGGGATGGCGAGCGGGCTCCGCGGTGTGCCGGCCAGCCGCGCCGATAGCTCGCGCATTACCCGGTAGGTGCGCTGGCCCGTGTCGCCGGCGTAGAACTTGCCGATGACCCGGAGGGCGGGGCGCCGCGCGGGGTGGCCGCGCTCGGAGAGCGCGTACTCGACGACCGTCCGCTCGCCGGCGACGCGGTCGATCACCCGGGGCGTCCAGACCGGACGGGCGAAACCCTCGACCGGGACCAGCCCGAGGAGCGCTCGGGCTCCCTGCGCGATGCGCGCTGGTGTCACCCGCAGAGCCCCAGGATCCGCTCCGCGGCCGCGCGATTGCCGACCTGCATGTGGTCCTCGGCGTATCGGCGGCGCATCTCGCCAAGGGCGGTCGCGGATGCGCACAGCGCCGCGACACGCGCGGCGACCTCGTCGGCACCGAAGCCCGAGAGCGCGAGCGCCAGCCCCCGCGCCTCGAGCGCGCGGACGCGCTCCCCCTGGTCGTCGACCCCGCGCCGGCTGGGCAGGAAGACCGCGGGCGTCTTCGTCACCCGCACCTCGTTGACCGTGTTGTACCCACCCTCCGCGATGGCGAGATCCGAGACGGCGAGGAGATCGATCATCTCGGGCTCGACGGCGACCACGGTCATGCCCGGCAGCGGCTCGAGCTCGCGTCGGAAGTTGGGCCCCTGGACCACGAGGTGCCGGAGGCGCCGCATGCCCGGGGCCAGATGGCGATGGACGGCGAACACCGTCTCGAAGAAGGCGTCGGCCTGCTCCGCAAAGCCCCCGCCCCCCGCGGTGGAGGTGAGGACGAAGTCGCCTTCGGGGAGGTCGTAGCGCTCGCGCAGGCGGGCTTGCGCATCCCGGGTGGGCAGCCGGACGATGGGGCCGACGAAGGTCGTCCGGGCGCGGAGCCGCGCCGGCACCTCGTAGCCGAACTCGTCCGGCTCATGAGGCACCAGGATGGCGTCGGCGCGGTCAAGCCACGGATGGGCGAACACCGCGCGCTGCTGCGCCTCCTGGCAGCGGCGCATGATGTAGACGACGCGGGTGGGCGGGTGGACGGGCTCGGTGCCGGGGTCCCTGGGCAGGATGGTGTCGTAAACCACGGTGTTCGGGACCGTCGCGCGGACCACGTCGGACCAGTGGGTGGGGGCCTCCGGATCGGTCTCGACCGCGTAGCGGATGCCGGGATGCCGGAACCCGGCGGCGGGTTCGCTGCGCGTGTAGAGGACGACCTCGGTCGCCGGCGCCAGCGCGCGGATCTCGCGGGCGATGTTGAGGGCGCGCACGAGGTGGCCGAGGCCGCGGCGGTTATGGATCTGGAAGAGCACGGTGGGACGCAGGGCGGGCACGCGAACCTCCTGGATGGCGTCTGGGGATAGATCGAGGGTACCGGCACCTCGCGAGGCGATCAAGCGCGATCGGGCGAACGCGTGTCGCGGCGTTCCCTTGACAGCGGGAAGCTTCATCGCCGATCAACGTCTGATCGGTTTCGTCGGCATCTGACATCACTCAGCGAGTCAAGAGTCGCAATGCTTGCCTGTTCATGATGCTGAGGCTCCTTCGGTGCCGGTCGGTTCGATTCGGATGATGGTGCTTGGATCGTCGAGGCCGAGCCCTGGGTGGCGGTGCAGGCCATAGCGTGAGCGGGGGTCGAGCAGCACCGTGAGCCACCGACCCCTCTGCGATGTCGGGAAGATCTCGTAGCCCTCGAAGCCGGGCCGCGCCTCGGCGGCGAAGCCATGGCGGCGCAGTACCGTTCTGACCTCGCGCAGCCCGCTGGGAATCGCGTAGGCGGCGGGCACGGTCACGCGGGTGGTGACCTCGACGTCCGGCGCGTACCGCTCGAAGCGCGCCGCGACGGGACTGCCCGTTCGCCTATCCTGGCACGCGACCGTCACGCCGCACTCGGCGTTCCGATAGCGGCAGCCCACCGCCACCATCGGTGTGTCCGCCGGCGTCGCCGTCAGCAGGTGCGCGTGGCGCCGAGCCCAGGCCAGCACGGCCAACAGCGCGCGATGCTGGGCCGCGACGGCCCGGGCGCCAGCCCCCGCGCCGGCCGCGGCGATGGGGGCGCGGCCCTCGAGCAGGACGCTGAAGGCGTCGCAGGCGAGGGCGAGAGCATTGCGTGCATCGACGGCGTCGGCGGTGCTGTGCCTGACGCGACCCGAGGCCTTCACGCGAACGTACCGGTCGCCGCCCGCGCCGGTCCTGCGAAGCTGCGCCTGCAGTGTCGTGAGGAGCCGGTCCCGGGTGGCCGTGCCCCAGCGCTCGATGATGGCCGGGTGGGTCGGCACGTCGACGAAGACCTCGGAGGCAAACACGAGGTCGCGAGCCAGGAGGTTCCGGCGTCGGTACGGGTAGTTGTGAACGTCGATGACCAGCCGCGGGCGAAACGCGCGCGCGAAGGCGTGAAGCGCGCGGATCTCGGGCGTGGCGAGCAGCTGGTGATCACGGTTGAGGTCGTTCCCGGCCGCGTTGCCGCGCGTGTCGCGGCGCGCGCCGTCCGGATTCACGTTGTCGATCACCACCACGGCAAGCTCGGCCCCGGTCAGCGCGGCTTCGGCCGTCAGCGACGTGGCCAGGCGCGCCGACGCCGCCCGCCCCCACGGCTCGTCGCCGTGCTGCCCCGCGACGACCAGCAGCCTCAGCGCGGCGTCGGCCGGCCCGAAGCGCCGCGCCACGAGCGGCCGCCCCTCGGCAGACATTCCGATCACCTCGGTCGGGGCCACGGGGCTAGACACGGAGCTCTCCGGGTCGGCAGACGGGCTCGCAGGACACGCGCGCGGTCGCCATTGTGTCGTCCACGATCGTGCCTTCTTCCAGGCGGACGACGCGATCGGCGGCGCGGATCGCGGCCTCTCCGTGGGCGACCACGACCACCGTGGTGTGCGCGCGCAGCTGCCGCAGGGCGGCGAGGATCGCCGCCTCCGACGCGGAGTCCACCGCCGAGCTGGGCTCGTCCAACAGCAGGATGGCCGGCTTACGCAGCAGGGCGCGGGCGAGCGCCAGCCGCTGGCGCTCGCCTCCGGAAAGGCTGGCGCCGCCTTCGCCGAGCACGGTCTGCAGGCCGTGCTCGAGCCGTCCGATGAACGTGGCCGCGTCGGCCGCCTCGCACGCGGCGACGATCTCCGCCGGGGGCACGTCGCGGCCGAGGCGCAGGTTGTCGAGGACCGTCCCGGAGAAGATCACCGGGTGCTGCGGCACGACGGCGACCTGGGCACGCAGCGAGGCTAGACGGACTCCCGCGATGTCCTGCCCGTCGATCATCACCCGGCCCCGCGTGGGCTCGTGCAAGCGGGCGAGGAGCTTCAGCAGCGAGCTCTTGCCGCCGCCGCTGGGGCCCGTGATCGCGGTGATCTCGCGCGGCCGGATCATGAGCTCCACGTCGCCGAGGATCGTGCGCCCGCCGTACGAGAAGCTCACGCCCCACACCTCGATCCGGCCGCTGACGAGGACGAGGTCGGCCGCCCCGGCTGCGTCGGTCACCACGCTCCCGGTCTCGAGCACCTCACGGATCCGCTCGAGGGCCACCAGCCCTCGGTGGTACTCGGTGGCCAGCGCGGTGAATCGCCGCGACGGCGCGTAAACGAACGCCAGGAAGGCGGTGAAGGCCACCAGCGTACCGAGGGTCATCTCGCCTGCGAGAACCAGCGCGCCGCCCCGCCACCACGTCAGCGCGAGGCCGAGGCTGGTCAACGTCCACACGAGGCCAGACAGCCGCGCGGACTGTCGCTGCGCAGCGAGATCCTCCCGCTCGAGCCGTGAGGCCAGGTCGGTCATGGTGGCGGCGAAGTGGGAGTGCGCGTCCGCTGTCCGGACCGTCTCGATCCCGTCGAGCGTCTCCTTCAAGGCGACGGTGAGCGCTCGCCGGGTTGCCCGCGCCTTCCGCGAGGCGGCGTGCAGCCCGCCCTGCAGGCAGCGACCCACGCCCCATTGCAGCGGCACGACAGCGACGGCCACGAGGGCGAGCCTGGCGTCAATCGCGAACAGCATCACGATCGGGTAGAGGACGCGGGCCACGTCCGCCGGCATCCTGATGGCCGTCTTCTCGAGAAAGCGCCGCATCGTGCCGGCGTCGATCACGAGCACGTTCAGGAGCTCCGACACGCCCCAGGCCTGGTGATCGGCGACCGAGAGCGTCTCGAGGCGGCGGATGAGGCTCACGCGGAGTCGGGCGACGAAGCGCCGACTCACCGTCGCCACCATCGCGGTCCGCGCGTAGGCGAGGGCCCCGGAGGCGAGCGCGACGGCCACGAGGCCGACCATGGTCACGACGAGCACCTCGGCCGGCGCGGCCGGCAGCCGCACCACGCCGTAGAGGCGCGCCTGGCGACCGTGCAGGCCGTCGACCAGGGCGCCGGTGAGCACCGCCGCCTGCATCGGCACGACGACGAACAGCACCGAGGTCGCGACCGCGGCGGCCAGCGCGGCCCACCCCCCGCTCAGGTGGCGGGCGGCGCAGGCGAGCGGGGCGAGGTCCCGCCGCATCAGCGCGGTCCGACGATCTCCGCCACGCAGCGGGCCAGGTCGGACCCGTTGCCCGCCGAGGAGGCCACGGGCACGTCCGAGTGCGCGCGGAACTCGCCGACGAACAGCGGTGCCGAGGTGAACGCTCCGGAGACGGCCACCACAGGGTAGCCCAGCCGGCGCAGATGCTCGACGCCGTAGAGCGCGCTTGCCGCGCAGTCAGCGGTGACGACAATGCCCTTTACGGCACGGCGCACGGCGGGCTCCGCGAGCAGCATGGCCGTCTCTCGCTGCAGGAACCCGTCGGCCACCTCCATGATCGTGATCTCGGGGCTCTGTCGCTGCACGTCGGCCAGCATCGTATCGAACAGCGCCACCAGCTCCTCGCGCGAGCACAGGTACGTCGACGGAAAACCGTAGTCGCTGAAGTCCGCGGCGCAGAGCGGGCCGGCCGAGAGCATCTCATCCTGATCCCGGTTCGACACGCTGCCGGTCAGCTTGCAGCCGGCCACGCGCCGCCCCTGGTCCACCAGTCCCTTGACGAGCTTGGTGGAGGCGGTGGTCTTGCCGGAATTCATCGCCGTCCCGATGACGAGGAACAGGTTGCGGACGGCCTCGCGCGGCCGTGCCCGCCGGAAGGTGGCCGCCTTGACGTTGATGCGGCAGCCGTCGTCGTCATTGAGGAAGCCGACGAACGTCACCGTGGTCGGCCGGGCCATCTTCTGGTGCCTCGACTTGACCGTGCCCACCATGCCGCCGGCGGTCAGCAGGCTCAGGTCCTCGGTGCCGGTGACCTCCGCCTCGTAGGCGTCCGTCGCGTACCGGTTGCCGAACACGCCGACGACGTGGTCACCCGGCCAGATGCGCAGCTTCTTGCTGTCGGCCAGCAGGAGCGTGGCGTGGTAGCCGATCTGCTCGACGCGGAAGAGGCCGAGATCGCCGGCCACCGGGGGCGTGTCCGAGATCGTGTCCACGTTGAACTTCTTCTGCCGCAGCACGCGGCACGCCCAGGTCCACTTCACTCCATTCGTTTGCCGATCGATCACCGAGTACACCGTTGTCCTCTCCTCCTGGTCGCGGTGGTTTTCGTCCTTGCCTACTTGCGACATCGAGAAAGAGCAACCGGCGTGCCAGAGCGAGGAAGGGAGAGCGAGGCCGAGCAAGTGGCCGTATTTCGCAATGTTGCGGGGCGGCGCGCGGCCTCCGCCGGGCGCCGGGCGTCCGGCGCCGCGTGGGCATCTGCCCGCGCGTGCTGATTTGAGCAGGCGGCCGCGTGGTCGTCGACGACGCCGAGGGTGCCGTTGATGCCCGACCCACGGCCCGCCGCCCTGGGTCGGCTCTCTCTCTGAAGTCTAAGCGTGGTCGCCCCGGCTGACCGCGATGGTGACGCGATCAAGACACTCAGCCTGGACAACTCTGATGACCCGCGTCGGGCCTGCTCGTTCCGATCGGCTCGCCGATCTTGCGGGACGCTCTCCAGGCTCGACTACCACGTAGCGAGTAAGTCTCCCTCGTGTCCCGGCGATGCTGTGTTCCCGGACGTGAGCGGTCCATACCGGGTTCGATGCGTGGTCCCGCAGTGGCGCTGGCGCGCACTCTGAACATCTCATAGTTCGCACTTCGACCGCTGCAGCCCGCGCACGCCGCTCGACTTCTGCGATTCACTCCGCGTCGCTCCGACGCGAGCGCGGCGTATCAGGCTCAAGCGTTGCCAGCACCTCAGCGACAAGCTGATCTCGCTGGGCCGAGGACACCGGGCGGTGGCGGGACAGAGCTCGGCAGCGTGCCGGCGGAAACTTCTACCGAGTAGTTTCCATCTGATCGGCTCCACGACTGCTTCGCGCCGAGCGAAACTCATTGTAATCCCTGAAGAGTCAAGGTGGCTCCGGGCCCACCGTCAGCTGGGTACACGATTTGCACCTCCGGATGGGTGGTGTTTCACGGATCTGGTGTTTCACGGACGTGCGGCTTCACCGAGGAGGAGGCGATGCACATAAGCTCGGGACGCTTCTGGACACTCCTGTTGTGTCATCGCTACACGCGATGTGCAGCCGGAGCGGCGACCGATGATCCAGCAGCTCGTCCACTTCACGCGCTGTCAGCGCTTCATCACGGTGACCCTGCCCTGCTGCTCACCCCGGGCGCTATCGTCGTCTTCCACCGATCGCCCATCGAGGCCCCGCCCGATGTCATGGGCCTGGAGATGGACGTCATCACGCTCGGGCCGGGTCACGCCTGAAAACCCCTGAGCACGAGGGAGTCAGCGATGGCTGCCACTGGAAGGATGTCCGACAAGCGGCACAAGCGGCCTCACTCCACACCGAAGGCACGGAGGATAGCTCGCGAGTTGGCGCGTCGGCGATCATCGGCAGTCGACGTCAGGACAGCCCTGAGCAAGCTCGCCGAGCAGGGCACCGTGTCGCGGTACCGGAAGAACCACGTCATCTTCGCACAGGGGGACCGCGCCGACGCGGTGTTCTATGTTCAGACTGGCGAGGTCAAGCTGACCGTCGTGTCGCCGCGCGGGAAATCCGCCATCATCGCCCTGCTGCGGGCCGGTGACTTCCTTGGTGAGGGGTGCCTCACGGGCCAGCCGCTGCGCATGGCGACGGCGTCGGCGCGGACCGAGGCCTCCGTCGTGAGGATCGAGAATGCCCGGATGACGCGTCTCCTGGCCGAGGACGCGGCATTTTCAGGCGTGTTCACCTCCTACATCCTGACCCGGACGATCCGCATTGAAGAGGATCTGGTGGATCGGCTCTTCAATTCGAGCGAGAAGCGGCTGGCCCGGGTCCTATTGTTGCTCGCGGCTGTTGGCAAGGACCCGGACCCGCACCCGGTGCTCCCAAGAGTCACCCAGGATGTCCTGGCGGAGATGGTCGGCACGACGCGAGCGAGGGTCAGTGTGTTCATGAATAAGTTCCGGAAGCTCGGGCTCATCGATTACAACGGCGGCCTGAGCGTTCACGGGGCCCTCATGAACATAATCGTGCACGACTGAGCCCCGAGGGCGCCGACCGGGGATCCTCGCTCACCGACATCACCTCTGCCCGCGGACCTGCTGCCAGGCTGTCCTCCCGTTGTGTTCGATTTTGAGCAATCCTGCCGTGTTCCCTTTTGAGCAGACCGTGAAGTCGCGGTGCCGCATCGTGCTTTCGTCACTCAGGGGTCACCGGTGCATCGTGGGGGCAGTAGACGTCCGCTCCGGCGGGTGGAGCAGGAGATTTCGTGACGCATCCGCGCCGAGATCTATGGGCCGTTGTCCTGGCTGGAGGGCAGGGTCTCCGGCTCCGCCCCCTGGCACGCCTCGTCTGCGGCGACGATCGCCCGAAGCAGTTCGCCTCCTTCGTTAACTCGCGCTCCCTGCTTCGCGCGACACTGGATCGCGTGGCCCTCGCGATTTCCCTGGAGCGCACCGTGGTGGTCACGCATGCGAGGCACTCCGGATACCTCGGCGACGAAAGGGCCCGCGCCCCGCTCCCCCGGCTGATCGCCCAACCAGCGGACCGGGGCACCGCTGCGGCTGTCCTCCTGGCTGCGCACTGGCTCTCCTGGCGGGACCCGGAGGCGATGCTAGCGCTGTTCCCCTCCGACCATTTCATCGGGAACGAGCCAGTGTTCATGGATCATGTCCTGGGCATGGCCGCCTTCGTCCGCGAGAACCGTGAGTGGGCCGTGCTCGCGGCTGCAGTGCCCACGGAGGTGGAGACAGAGTACGGCTGGATCGAGCCCGGCGCTCGGATCGGTGAGGGCATGGGCCACCCTGTGCGTCGCGTGTTGAAGTTCGTCGAGAAGCCGCCGCTGGACGAGGCGCGGGCGATGGTAGGCGGCGGGTGGCTCTGGAATACCCTCGTCCTGGTCGGCCGCGTGGCCGTGCTGATCGAGTTGGGCTGGCGGACCCTGCCCGCTCTGAGCGATCGCCTCGCCCGGATCAAGCCCTTCGCGGACTCGGCCGACGAGGCCTGGGCGCTCCAGCAGGCCTATCTACTTGCGGCCAAGGCCAGCTTCTCCCGAGCGGTGCTCGAGGCGTGCCCGTCCGTCCTCGCCGTCTCGCCGCTGCCCCCGACCGTTTCCTGGTCCGACTGGGGCACGCCGGACCGGGTGCTGAGGAGCTTTCGCGGAGCGAAGGTCGTCCCGCCATGGGTGGGGGATGCGGAACGTCTTGGCACGGCGATCGTGTGAGGCCGTCGCCGATGCGGAGCCGCGCGATGAGAACAGGCGACACGATCCTGGGCGGATGCGCGGGATTCTAGCCTCCTGGTCGTTAGCTTGTTTCCGGGGGAGAACGGCCGGCAGACGTTGTGATGTCCGCGCCACATGAACGTGGGGCGGAATCGGAGACAGGAGACCGACATGACCAAGCAGGACCTGCTCGCCGAGCTACGAGAGACGCGGACCGACCTGCCGAGATTCATCGAGGCCGCATCGCGCACCGATCTCTGGTATCTCGTCGTCCCTGGAGGGGCCGTGAAGGCGTGGGAGGACCGGGAACCCCGCATCTGGATGAAAGTTCTGGACTGGCTCGCGGCCCAAGGCAAGACCATCGTGGAGCTCGAAAGGCGCGCGAACGGCGGTCCGACGAGGACAGAACGCACCCGCCCCTCGGTCGAATCTCAAGAGTGCGCCAAGTGTGGGATGGCGACGCTGCCGGGCCATCTGATGCAGCATGTCGTGAGGTGCCTCGCTCACGACCCGACGACGTGCGAGGCATGCCGACCTGCCTCCCCGAACACTCCGCCACGGGGATAGAAGGACTCCCTGGTTGACGCTCTCGAGCACCGAGAGCCCCGTGATTGGCTTGGTCCCCGCAAGAACCGAAGCACACACAGGAGGCACGATGGACGCGAATTCAGAAGTCACTCTCCGTCACACGATCCGTACTCGCCTTGCGACTGGCTCACTCTTCCCGGTTGACGGCAAAGTGTTCGCGGGAAAGGGTACGGGCAAGCTTTGTAGCGTTTGCGGGATGCGGGTATCGGAAATCGACATTGAGCATGAAGTGGTCGGGCCAACCACGGTCTTTGCCCATGGGGGTTGCTATTCGATCTGGCGGCAGGAATCGGACGCCTTGGCGCCAACGCTTCAGCAGTCGGTCAAGGCTCCGACCCCGCTACAGATTGTTCGAGAGGACGGTGACGGCATCGATCCACAAACGGCGGAGTACTCGCTCAGCTTCGGCGGCTCAACGGACCGACTGGGAACAGTTCTGCTGGGGAGACCCCAGGGCCTTGGTGCGGTGATCGTGCTCCTTCGCAGCCTCGGCATCGCTCAGGCTGAAATCGGCACGGCTTGCCAAGTCCTGACGGACCAGCCGCATCACACCATTCAGGATGTGACATTGACGCCAGCAGTCCTGCGTAGGTTCAGCTCGTAAGATCCGCCGACATCCGGCACGATGGAGGATCGAATCACGAGGACCGTTGTTGCCAAAGCGATCCACCTTGTTTAACCCTCGAGCGGACCCGGCAGATCGTCGAGTTATTTAGCCTCCCCGGGGTCTAGATAATCCGGTGGGATTTCGTCAATCAGATCACCCGCTTAGCAAAGGCCTAAACTTCCAGAAGTAGCTGATGAAGCCCTCGCCCTCGTGGATCCGGCGGAAGCAGAGCTCCACGGGCATCTCGAAGCCGACCGTCGCGGGATCGCAGTCGGTCAGCTGGCCGAAGAATCGGCCGCCGCCCTCGAGGTCCGCCGAGACCATCACGGTCGGCGGGTCGGGGTTGGGCACGAGGTGGTCCTTGGTGAAGGTGAACACCTTTCCCCGCCTCGAGATCTTGCAGTCGGCGAGCTTCTTCGACGAGCACTGCCAGCAGAGATGCCGGCGCGGGTAGGAGACGGCTCCGCAGTCCCCGCACTTCTGGCCGTAGAGCCGCAGGTTCTGCTTCTCCTCGCGCACAGCGGTGGGCACGCTGGCGAAAGCGCGGACGACTTCGGTCTCGACGTGGCGGCGGAAGTTGAGGAACTTGCCGTAGTGCGGAAGCGGTACGCCGCCCGCGAGCTGGGCCGAGACCGGCCGGTGGATGGCTACCTTCGCGAGCGCATCGGTGCACTGGAAGAGGAGCGCCTCGGCGCCGCTGCCGTAGGAGACGACGAGGACCTGGTCGCCGGGCCTGGATTCCTCCAGCGCCGCCGCCAGCCCGAGCAGACACGAAGCCGAGCCGGTATTGCCCGCGCGCCCGATGACGGGCTCCTTCGGCACGGCGGACTCCGGCAGCTTGAGTTGCTTAAGGACAGCCGCGTGGGTCCGCGCGTCGGGAGCGTACAGGACGGCCTTGGCGATGTCCTCGCGCTTGCGCCCGGTCGCCTTCAGCACGCCCTCCACCGCTTCGGCGATGTGCTTGTCGAGACCATAGGCTTTGACGAAGGCCGCGTCGGGCAGGACAGTCAGGTAGCGGTCGCCCTGAAGCCGCCAGACATCGGTGAAGTCGTGGCTCGCCGTGTAGGCGCCCTCGAAGCTCGCGATGACATCCCCGCTGCCGACCAGGACCGCTCCCGCGCCGTCACCCAGCTGGGCCTCCTCCGCGGTGCCCGGCGCCACGGGACGCACGTCACCCGCGGCCACCAGCGCCTGCGCGGCGGAGCCCGCCTTGACCGTGTCGAACGCGAGCCTCAACGCCGTCGTGCCGCAGCGGAGCGAGCCGCCGAGGTCAGCCGTCAGGACCGCGGGAGACAGGTCGGCCACGGTGGCCAGAATGGCGGCGCTCGACTTCTCGGCATAGGGCGCCGAGGTCGAAGCGAGGAAGCAGGCGCCGATGCTCCTGATATCCCGCCCGTGCAGCGCGTTGAGCGCTGCCTCGCAGGACATCGTCAGGCTGTCCTCGTCGTAGTTCGCGACGGCGCGCTCGCCGGCCCCGCCGCCGCCCCACACGGCGCCCAGCGCCTTGCCCGAAAGCCGGTACCGCGGCACGTGCCCGCCCACAGATACGATACCGATCATATGTCCCTCACCCTCTGCCCCTCACCCTACCCTCTCCCCGGAGAGGAGAGGGGGAAGAGGAGGCTGGCGCATCATCCAAGCTGGCGTCATCATCCCAGGAAATACCGGCGCGGGTCGAAAAGACGGATCAGCCCCAGCTCGTCCGCCGTCGGCGCCTCGAAGCGCCTGAGCCGAGGCGCCACGGCGAGATCCCAGCCGCAGGCCGCGCGCGCCGCCTCGACCGCCTGCGCCTCGGGCCGGTTGCCGAAGACGCCGGCGAGCCTGAGCGGGCCGTCCTCGTGCTCCTTCTCGTAGACGCCGAGATCGGAGACCACCGTGCGCACGGTGCGGCCGGGGGCCGTGATGTAGGGCACCTTGTCCACGAAGCGCTGTGGCGACTGCAGCAGGGACACGACCACCTCCCGCGCCGAAGAGGTGATGTCGTTGGCACCGCCCGAACCCGTCACGTACGTCTTGCCCGGGATGATCGTCGAGTTGATGTTGCCGTACTTGTCGATCTGTCCCGCCGCCAGCGAGCCCAGGCAGGCGTTGTGGCGACCGCCCATGAAGATGCCCATCACGTGGAGGATGTCCGTCAGCATCTTGCACGAGGGAAAGTTGCGGAAGGAGAAGACGAAGGGCTCGGCGGGTCGCGGCAGGTATCCGACCATGCCCGTCTCGGCCATGATCTCGATGTCCACGCCGGCCTGCTTGAGCTCGTAGCCGGCGAGCCAGGCGGCAAGGTTCGAGTTGCCGACGCCGGCGAGGAAGCTCTTATAGCCGCGCGCGCGCACTTTCTCCTGGAGCATCCGCGCCGCCGCCACCACCATCCACTCCGGCGGTGTGGCGGGCGCGCCGGCCGCGGGTAGCGCGGAGGAGAGGGCTTCGAGCTCGGACACCCACGCGTCGGTATCGGCCCTGCCCTTGGTCTCCATGGTCTTCGCGTAACCGACCTTGGCGAGGTACCTCTCGTGCGTCGGGACGTCGAGGATCCACTCCTTGATCCACGGGTCCGCAGTCTCCGGCTTCCTGAAGGCGCGGCGGCACTCAAGGATCCAGTCGAGGTCCTCCGCGTAGCCTTCCAGCTCCGGCAAACCCATGCCGTACATGCCGCCCGGGTGGCAGCCCTGCGGCGCTTCGACAACTGCCCGCACGTACTGGGCGGGGAGTTTGACGAGCTGGGCGTGGCGCCGGATGAACTCCGTCGGCACGATGCGCTCCACCGTCACCACCGTCCCCCGGCGCGCGGCCATGGCGCCGTAGAGATTCTCGTTCATCGGCGTCCCGATGATGACGTTGCCCGCGCGATCGGCTACCCATCCGTGGACCAGCGCCACGTCCGGCACGAGCGCGCGCACGTAGCCCACGCGCCCGGCCCCGCCGAAGGGGTCGTCGACCGCCATGAAGTCCCCCGCCCTCGCGTTGTCCTCCTCCATGGAGGAGCCGAGCAGCGAGTAGGTCGGCAGGAAGGGCACGCCCATGGCGCCCGCCAGCAGGCGAAGCGGAAAGGTCAGCATGGACCAGTTCTGGACCTCGAGGCGGCCCTCGAGCACGGCGCGAGAGATGAGCGCCTGCGGCGTCGGAAAGGGGTAGCCCTCTCCCATGAAGGTCGTGATGGTCCGGCGCACGAGGTTGCCGTGGATGAGCGCGGTCCAAGGGGACCCGATGCCGACGGCGGCGAGCGTGAAGCCGGGCGTCTTGCCCCACCACTGGCGCGCGATCTCGCGCACGGCGGCGTTCGCGCGGCCGTGGGCGGCGCCGACGTAGAGAGTGTCGCCGGGCTCGACGTGGCGGCGCACGGCTTCCTCGAGGGTCGCCGACTTGTCCGGTCCCTCGTGGAGCGGCAGCTCGAGGCGACGCCTGATGATCTCCTGGTAGGCCGGGTCCACGGCGCGGCTACTCGAGACCTTCGGCCAGCAGCTCCGCGATGTCCCTGGTCTTGATCTTGTCCCCGACTTCCTTGCTCTTCACCCCGTCCTCGAACATGGTGAGGCAGAAGGGGCACGCCGAGGCCAGGATGTCGGGCTTCACCTCCATGGCCTGCTCCACGCGCACCTGGCTCACGCGGCGGCCCTCGTTCTCCTCCATCCACGCGCGGCCGCCCCCGCCGCCGCAGCAGAACCCCTTCGACCTGTTGAGGCTCATCTCGAGCAGCGCTCCCCGGCTCGTGGAGGCCAGCACGCGCCGCGGCTCCTCGTACACGTCGTTGTATCGCCCCAGGTTGCACGCGTCGTGATAGGTGATCCGGTCGGTACGCTCGCGCTTGACGCGAAGCCGTCCCGAGGCTACCAGCTCGTCCAGCAGCTGGCTGTGGTGGATCACCTTGAAGCGGCCGTCGAAATCCGGGTACTCGTTCCGGATGGTGTTGAAGCAGTGGGGGCACGCCGTGACGATGGTCTGGAACCGGTAGCGCTTCAGGGTCTCGATGTTCCCCTGGGCCAGCGTCTGGTACAGGTACTCGTGGCCCAGGCGCCGGGCCGGCTCGCCCGTGCACTTCTCCTCGTTGCCGAGGATGGCGAAGTCCGCGCCGGCCGCCTGCAGGAGCTTCACGAAAGCCCGCGCGACTTTCTTGTTGCGCTCGTCGAAGCAGCCGTAGCAGCCGACCCAGTAGAGGTACTCGGCCTCCTTCACGTCGCTCATGACCTTGACGCCCAGGTCCTTCGCCCAGTCGGTCCGCGTCTGCCACGACATCTGCCAGGGGTTCCCGTTGTTCTCGAGGTTGCGGAACGTCGGTTGCAGCTCCGCCGGAAACCGTGACTCCGTCAGGACGAGCCAGCGCCGCATGTCCACGATCTTCGGCACGTGCTCGATGAACACGGGGCACGCGTCCACGCACCAGCGGCAGGTCGTGCAGGCCCAGAGCACGTTGTCCTTGATGACGCCGCCCACCATGGGCACGTCGCGGGCCGCCTCGTGCCCTCCGTTCCCGGCCTTGGCCTTGGTGAGCACCCCTGGGGCAAGCAACCCCCGGCCGCCTTCCTGGAGGTGCTCCCGGAGGTTGAGGATGAGCCACTTCGGATCCAGCTCCTTGCCGCTGACGTTGGCGGGACAGCCGGACGTGCACCTGCCGCACTCGGTGCAGTTGTAGAGGTCGAACAGATCCTTCCAGGTGAACTCCGCGATGGCGCCGACTCCAAAGCTCTCGGCGCTCTCCAGGTCCGCGGTCGGGAACCGGCCCTTCGGGGTCTGCGGGCCGAAGAACACGTTGAGCGGGGCGGCCATCACGTGCAGGTGCTTCGAGTACGGCAGGTATACCAGGAAGCCCAGGAGGAGCACGGCATGGAGCCACCAGGCGGCCTGGAAGAGCGCCGCTACGGCTCCGTGAGGTAGCGCCGCGAGGACACTCGCCAGCGCTCTGCCGGCGAACTGCCAGTCATCGGTCGGGGCCGGGGCCAGGATGATCCGGCCGGCGTCGGCGGCCAGGTCCGTCACCATGAGACCGAGGATCATCAGCAGGATGAACAGCCCTTCGATGGACAGCGTGAGGCGGCGCGGCTTGGTCACGAGCCGGCGGAACATCGCATAGCCGATCGCCGCGATGACTCCCAGGCTGAACGCATCCTGAAGGATCAGGTAGGCGGGGTTGTTCGAAAGGAGCGGGAGGTAAAATGCCTCCGTCACTCCCTTGCCGAAGAACTCGATCGTGCCGAGTGTCAGAATACAGAAGCCCCAGAAGATCGTGGCATGCATGAGCCCGGGCCAGAAATCCCCTCGCAGCAGCCTCGCCTGCCCCAGGACATTCACGACGACGGAGAGCAGGCGCTCGGGAACGTGGTCCCATCGGGCGGCCGGCTTTCCGATCAGCATGAGGCGGACGAGAAAGGCAGCCCGGCGCGCGAAGAGGGCGACGGCCACGATGATCAGTGCGTAGAAAGGAACCCAACCCGGGAGGATGCCGTACCATTCATGAGAGGGAGACATCCAGCGAAACCTCCGTTCGGGCCGAGGGTTGAGCTTTCTTTATAGTGCGTTGCGGGCTTGGAGGTGTCAAGGCTGGCGCAGGAGCCGCGCAAGGATGCGCTCCACCCCGGAGTAGGCGTCGAGGGTGCCGCCGGCCACGGCGTCGATCACCGCGACGAGCTCCGGGTCCCGCTCGACCTCGGCCATCACGCGTCCCGCGAACTCCTCGACCAGGAGCGTTCGCAGTTCCGCCCTCCGCCGAGCCTGGCGCCGCTTCTCGAGCGCGCCGGCCTCCTCGAGAGTGCGGCGGTGGCGCTTGACCTCCGCCAGGAGCTCGGCGACGCCCACGTCGTTGGTCGCCTGGGTGGCCAGCACGGGGATCTCCCAGTCGATGTCCTTGGCCGAGACGCTGCTCGAGTAGTGGAGGTGGACCGAGAAGCGCAGCTCGCCCATGAGCGCGTGCGCCCCGTCGCGGTCGGCCTTGTTCACCACGAAGATGTCCGCCACCTCCATGAGCCCGGCCTTCATGGCCTGCACCGAGTCGCCGGACTCGGGCACGAGGGTAACCACCGTCGTGTCCGCCTGCCTGATGATGTCGAGCTCCGTCTGCCCGACGCCGACCGTCTCGATGAGGATCCACGGGAAGCCGAACGCGTCCATGAGCTTGATGACGTCGCCCGTCGCGGCGGCGAGGCCTCCGAGACTGCCGCGGGTGGCCATGCTGCGGATGAAGACGTCGGGGTCGAGCGTGTGGGTCTGCATCCGGATGCGGTCGCCCAGGACGGCGCCGCCCGTGAAGGGGCTCGACGGGTCGACGGCGATGACGCCGACGCTGGCGCCTTCGGCGCGGAGCCCGGCCGTGAGCCGATCCACGAGCGTGGATTTGCCGGCGCCTGGAGGCCCGGTGATGCCCAGCACATGTGCGCGGCCGAGGCGAGCCTGGACGGAGCCCATGATCTCGGCCACACCGGGCATGCGGTTCTCCACGCGCGTGATGAGGCGGGCCAGCGCGAGGCGGTCGCCCGCGAGCATCTTCTGGACCAGGTCGGCGGGGGGGGGCGGCACCCGGCGATTCTAGCAGATTCGGGACGGAACCCGGGGAGGCCGCGGGGCCTCCCCGGGTTCCTCGCTTACTGGCGGGCGAAGGTCAGGTCGGTCTCGAGCTGGATCTCGTTCGACAGCTTGAGAAACAGCAGCTGTGGGATGGTGATGCCGTGATTGCTGAAGGTCGTCCCGAACTTCGCCCGCACCTTCAGGTTGTCGGAGGTGAAGCCGAAGCGCTTCTGCGCCTCGACCTGCTCGGGCGTGAGCTTGATATAGGTGACCCGCGCGTCGGCGACCACCTCCACGGGCTTCTGCTTGATCGTGAGAACACCCTTGACCTTGGCGGGAACCTCCTTGCCGGCTTCGAGCGGCGCCGCGATGTCGATGCTCTTGATCTCGAAGACGGCGAACTTGTTCGCCTCGTTGGCCGTGTCGAGGTACTGCGGCTGCTGCATGTCCTGGTCACGCTTGGTGACGCCCGAGTTGAGCGTGGTCAGGTCCACCTTGACGCTGCCCTGCCCGGCGGCGGGCTTCGCCGGGTCCACCGTGAGATTGCCAGTCACCGTCGGGCCGGCGGTGGTGCCCACGATGGTCTCGAGCGGGGCGTCGGTCTTGAAGGTGGCTCGCGAGTAAGTGGAGAGCATCTTGAAGTTGATCGGTTCGGCGAAGGCTGCCGACGGCAGGACCGCCGCCGAGGTCAGGGCGAGAACGCCCATGGCGAGTCGTCGAATCATCTCTGTCTCCTTGTGAAAGAGTGGTTGTGCCGGCCGCGATCCGGCGGCCAAGCCCGCCGGATCGCGAGCAATATCAGGAGCCGGCGCTCTGGTTTCCGGCCACCGCCGGGGTTGCTTCGCCGCCCAGCCGCGCCTCCATGACGAGGGCGTCCTCGCCTGTGTCGAAGTAATAGCCGTTGCGCCGGCCGATCACCAGGAAGCCCAGGCTCTCGTAGAGCGCCAGCGCCCGCGTGTTGCTTGGCCTCACTTCGAGGAAGGCGAGGGTCACGCCGCGCGCGACGCCCTCGGCCAGCGCGGCCGCAAGCAGTCGCCGCGCCACTCCACGGCGCCGCCACTCGGGGTGCACCGCCAGGTTGGTGATGTGGATCTCGTGGCCGATCTCCCAGAAGCACAGGTAGCCGACCACGCCGCCCCGGACCCGCATCGCCGTGCAGCGCGCGACCTTGTTCTGCTCGATCTCGTAGCAGAAGGCCGCGCGGGTCCAGGGCGTGGGGAAGGACGCGCGCTCGATGCCGAGCACCTGGTCGAGATCGCTCACGGCCATCGGGGCCGCGGTCAGCTCTTGATCCACGCCGGTCAGCCCCGCCGCGACTTGAGCTCGGCCTCCGAGGGGCGGAGGTAGAGCGGCGCCAAGGCCTCGGCGCTCACGCCGCCGCCGGCGGCCAGCACCGCAAGCCCGAGCCCGGCCACGGCGGCGGCCGAGGGCAGGCGCTGGGCGGCCGGGGCGATCTGAGCGCCCGCCCCCAGCCGATCGAGCCAGGTGCGGCAGGCCTCGACCCCGTCGCCCAGCAGGATGATCGGCGTCTCGAGCCGGGCCGCGGCCGCCTCGGGAGCCAGCGCAAGGTAGTCCCATTCGCGAACCATGCCGTCCCCGCGCCAGCGGTACAGCGACAGGTAGACCTCTGCCTTGCGTGCATCAAGGATTGGGCAGACGGGGGCGTCCGCGAAAGGCAGCCTGGCGGCGAGCCCGTCGAGCGTCGGCACCGGCGCCACCGGCAGGTCGAGGGCCATGGCGAGCGCCTTGACGGTCGCGAGGCCCACGCGGAGCCCCGTGAAGGAGCCCGGCCCGACGGAAACGGCGAGCCCGTCCAAATCGGCCGGGACGAGCCCGCAGTCGGCGAGCAGGCGGTCCACCGCCGACATGAGGCGCTCCGAATGCGTGATGGCGATGTTGAGCGTGATCTCGCCGAGCAGGCGGTCGCCGTCCAGCAGCGCGACCCCGCCCGACAGCGTGGCGCTCTCGATGGCGAGGAGCTTCATGATCCGCAAAGCTTACCACGCACCTCAAGGGGCATCTTTGGCATTGACAAGAACGCGTCCCGGCCGTCATCCTAAACGCCGATGACCCCGCCGACCGCGAAGGACAACGCCCGCATGGACGCCGAAGTGCGCGAGAAGATCCATCTGGAAATCCTCAAGCGCACGGGGGCCTACCATGCCAACGACCACATCCTCCTGCCGTCGGGGCAGCACACGAGCGAGTATATCGAGAAGACCCTCGTCACCACCGAGGCCTCCTTCTCGGAAGGCCTGGGCGCCGTGATCGCCAAGCACTTCGCCCAGTGGCCCATCGACGTGGTGCTTTCGACCGGCCCCGGGGCGCTCATCCTGTCCCACTGCGTCGCGCGAGCCCACCCGTCGCGCCCCACCCTCATGTACGGCACCAAAGGCGTGAGCGCGGGGAAGCGCAAGGTGACGCTGCCCGCCGAGTTCCACCGGCTGATCCGCCCTGCCACCAAGGTGCTCATCGTGGAGGACCTCGTCAGTTCCGGCACCACGGTCAAGCTTTTGAGCGAGCTCGTCGAGGAACTGGGAGGGCAGGTCATCGGCATAGGCGCCCTCTGGCGCCGCACGAAGAAGGCCGAGGTGGCGGGCCAGGAGATCTTCAGCCTGGTAAGCCGCGACTTCCCGACGTACCCGCCCGAGCAGTGCCCGATGTGCAAGAAGGGCATGGCGCTGAACCAGGAATTCGTCCGCCGTCGGGAACACCGCAAGCCCTCCTCCGTGCGGGAGCAGAGCTAGCGCCCTTCCGGTGCGGCCATCGCGCCCAAGATATAGCGTCCGGCCGGCTTCCCTACCCCGCATGATGTATTTTCCTCTTGACACCCCTCGGGGCCTGCCCGTAGAGTCGCGGAAAGACCGACCTAACCGCGGGACGCGCGGGTGCGGGAGGGGGTGACACGATGGCGAAAAAGAAGAAGGCGGCCAAGAAGAAGAAGAAGTAAGGCGCCAGTTCTGGCGCTCGGCCCTGTCGGCCCCATCCCGGCAGGGCCGAACCATCTCTGGCGCCTCACGCGGTAACGACAATCCGATGAGCCACCGAAACGCGTACATCCTGCTTGCCTTCGTCGCCCTCCTCTGGGCCGGCAACTTCCCCGCAAGCAAGATCGGCCTGGCCGAGCTGGGCCCGGTCACGCTGACGACGGCGCGCGCCCTACTGATCACGCCCGTCCTCATCCTCCTCGCGAGGATCCTGCACGGTCCCTTCCCGACCTTCAGGCGCCGCGACTACGTGACCTTCGCGGTCCTCTCGTTCACCGGGCTCGTGGGCAACACGACCGTGTGGTTCTGGGGCATGAAGTACACCAGCCCCATCAACGCGGGCATCCTGGGGGCGGCCGCTCCAGCCGTGGTCGCCGTGATGGGCGGGCTGTGGCTCGGCGATCGGCTCTCGGGACCGAACATGGCGGGCATCGGGCTGACCGTGGTCGCCGTGCTCCTGACCATCTCTCACGGCTCGATCGAGACCCTGTGGACCTTGTCCTTCAACCGCGGCGACCTGCTGATCCTGACCTCCGAGATCGGCTGGGTCACCTACGCGCTGTACAGCCGGGCGACGACGACGCAACTGGCGCCCGTGACCATCATGGCAGGGGCCCACGTCGTCTCCGCCGCGCTGCTGCTGCCCTTGGCGCTGGCCGTCGAGGGATGGACTCCGCTCACGCGCGCCGGCTGGTCCGGCTGGGGCGTGGTCCTCTACGGCGCCTTCCCGGTGACGCTCGGGCACCTCTGGTTCTACCAGGGCATCCGCACGGTGGGCGCGGGGCGGGCGGCGGTCTTCACCAACCTCATCCCGTTCCTAGTGATCGGGCTCTCGTGGGGGATCCTCGGCGAGCCCATCCGCTGGTACCATGCCCTTGGCGCAACCGTGGTGATCGCGGGAGTCATTTTGACAACCCGCCGGTAGCAGGGGCCGAGAAGGGTCCAGACGCGAGGCGGCGCCCGAAGGACCGCAGGCGAGGCGTAGTCTCTCTACGTCGAGCCTGCGGTCGAGGGCGCCAACGAAGCAGATGGGCCCTTCTCGGCCGCCTGCGGGGGACTACTTCCTCGGGGCGGGCTTGGAAGCGAGCTTGGAGGCCTTGGGCTTGTCGCCGTCCTTGATGAGCCCCTTGACCTCGTCCATGAACTGGCTGATGTCCTTGAACTGCCGGTAGACGGAGGCGAAGCGGACGTAGGCGACCTGGTCGAGCTTCTGGAGGTGCTCCATGACCACCTCGCCCAGCTCGAGGCTCGTGATCTCCTTCTCGGCCCGCTCGTGCAGCTTCGCCTCGATGTCGGCGACGACATCGTCCACGGCCTGGACGCCCACGGAGCGCTTCTCGCAGGCTTTCAAGATGGAGCCGCGCAGCTTCTGGCGGTCGAAGGGCTCGCGGCGGCCGTCGCGCTTGACCACATGGGGCAGCACGTCCTCGATGTACTCGTACGTCGTGTAGCGGCGGTGGCACTTGAGGCACTCGCGTCGCCGACGGATGAACTCCCCTTCCCGTCCCACGCGCGAGTCGACCACGCGGTCCTCGGTATGTCCGCAGAACGGACACTTCATCTCAGCCGCTCAGCGTAGAGCGGGAAGCGGCCCGTCAGCTCCTGAACCTCGCCGCGCACTGCGGCCTCCACGGAGCCGTTGCCGAGGTTGGTCAGGACGCGATCCATGAGCACGGCGATCTGCCCCATCTCGGCCTCGCCCATGCCGCGCGTGGTCACCGCGGGCGTCCCGAGGCGGATGCCGCTCGTGACCATGGGGCCCTTGGTGTCGAAGGGAATGCCGTTCTTGTTGACCGTGATCCAGGCGCGGTCGAGGGCCTCCTGCGCATCCTTGCCGGTGACGCCCTTGCCCGTGAGATCCACCAGCAGGAGGTGGGTGTCGGTACCACCCGAGACCAGCCGGTAGCCGCGCGCGAGCATCGCGTCCGCCAGCGCGCGCGCGTTCCTGACAATCTGCCCCTGGTAGGCGCGCCACTCGGGCGTCTGGGCTTCGCGGAAGGCAACGGCCTTGGCCGCGATGACGTGCATGAGCGGCCCGCCCTGTATGCCGGGCAGGACGGTGCGGTCCAGATCTTTCGCGTACCGCTGCCGGCACATGACCATGCCGCCGCGCGGGCCCCGGAGCGTCTTGTGCGTGGTCGTGGTGACGAAGTCGGCGTAGGGCACCGGAGTCGGGTGCAGTCCCGCCGCGACGAGCCCGGCGGGATGGGCGATGTCCGCCATCAGCGCGGCGCCCGCCTCGTCGGCGATTTCGCGGAAGGGCTTGAAGTCGATGGCGCGGGGGAAGGCCGAGCCGCCCGCGATGATGAGCTTCGGCCTGTGCTGCTTGGCGAGGTCCCGCACCTGGTCCATGTCGATGCGCTCGGTCTCCCTCGTGACACCGTAGGGCACGACCGTGTAGAGCCGCCCGGAAAAGTTCATCGGGCTGCCGGCCGTCAGATGCCCGCCGTGCGCCAGATTGGGTCCGAGCACGGTGTCGCCCGGCTTGAGGAGGGTGAAGTACACGGCCATGTTCGCCTGGGAGCCCGAGTGCGGCTGGACATTGACGTGCTCGGCGCCGAAGAGCTCCTTGGCGCGGCTGATGGCCAGATCCTCCGCCACGTCCACGAACTCGCAGCCGCCGTAGTAGCGCTTGCCGGGGTACCCCTCGGCGTACTTGTTGGTCATCACCGAGCCGACGGCCTCGAGAACGGCCTCGGAAACGAAGTTCTCCGACGCGATCAGCTCGAGGTTGCGCGACTGGCGCACGGTCTCGTCGCGGATGGCCTTGGCGATGTCGGGATCGACCTGCTCGAGCCGGCTCACGCCCGTCCCCTCGCGCGGGACGGAGCGCGCTCCATCTCAGTGATCTTGTCCACCCGGCGGGCGTGGCGGCCGCCGGCGAACGAGGTGTCGAGCCAGGCGCGGAGGATCTCGAGCCCGGTCTCGCGCCCGGTGAGCCGGCCGGCGAGCGCCAGCACGTTGGCGTCGTTGTGCTCGCGGCTCATCCTCGCGGTGAAGACGTCGCCGCAGAGGGCCGCGCGGATGCCGGGTACCTTGTTGGCGGCGATGGCCATGCCGATCCCGGTGCCGCAGATGAGGACGCCGCGCTCGACCTTGCCGACCTTCACCGCCTCGGCGACCTGGATGGCGTAGTCGGGATAGTCGACCGAGTCGGGACCGTGGGTGCCGAAATCGAGGACCTGATGGCCGGAGTCCATCAGCCACGCCTTGAGCGCTTCCTTCAGCTCCCAGCCGGCGTGATCGGCCCCCAGGGCGACGGACAGCATGACGGCCTCACGTTACGCTCTGTCGGGTTGGGGTGTCAAGATGCCCCAAGATGTGGGGTCGGGCGGCAGACGGCCGAGAAGGGTCCAGATGCGAGGCGGTGCCCGAAGGCCGCAGGTGAGGCGTAGTCTCTCTCCTAAGAAACTGCGCCATCGAGGACCTCACCCGTTTCACGATTGACGAGGGAAAATCCGAGGTGGGCGGCGCGGAGGCGCAGCCGGCGCAGTGCACTGCGACGGTGTTGGG
>Ga0326597_10000521_pt1 | contig 68597 bp, 53 predicted proteins | sample RVTome_12_FD_203789 | JGI IMG/M metagenome (GOLD analysis project Ga0326597, IMG submission 203789) | Soil microbial communities from uranium-contaminated site in the Upper Colorado River Basin, Wyoming, United States - RVT100D185 | ecosystem: Environmental > Terrestrial > Soil > Contaminated >...
GGCGCTCGGCGATCATGCGGGCGAAGACGTCCTGCTGCACCTCGTCCACGTAATTGAGACGCTTGAGCCGGATGTCGAGGATCTCGATCCCGAGATCGCTCGTGCGCCCCTGCGCCGCCTTGAGGATCTCGGCGGTGATGGCCGGGCGACCCATCTGGATCTGCTCGAGCACGATCGTCTCCTCCGCAGACTCCACCGGCACGTCCTCCGGTGGGCGGTTGGTGCTGCGCACCAGCTCGATCAGGTCGTAGCGCGCCACGGCGTTGCGCGTCTCGCCGTCGAGGATGTCGTCGAGCCGCGACTGCGCGCCACGCTCGTCGCGCAGCCGCTGGAAGAACTTCAGCGGGTCGACGATCCGCCACCGCGCGTACGAGTCCACCCAGATGAACCGCTTGTCCCTCGTCGGCATCTGGTTCGCGTTGCCGTCCCACTCGAGGAACCGCTTGTCGAAGTAGTTCGTGGCCTGGATGAACGGCACCTTGAAGTGCAGGCCGGGCTCGACGATCGGATCGCCGACCGGCTCGCCGAACTGCGTGATGATCACCTGCTCGACCTCGCCCACCTGGTAGGCGGCGCCCGACAGCAGCATCAGCAGAACGAGTACCGCAACGATCTGGACGACGCGCATCGGCCGCTTCACTGGCCACCTCCCGGCTTCGCGGCGGCCTCACCGAGCAGGCCCCGCAGTCCCTCGAGCGGCAGCAGCGGCATCACGCTGCCGGCGCCCTTGTCGATGAACACCTTGCCGCCGAGCTGCGGCAGCACGCGCTGCATCGTCTCCAGGTGGAGGCGGCGGCGGGTGACCTCGGGCGCGCGCCGGTAGGCGTCGTAGAGCGACTTGAACCGCGCGGCGTCGCCCTGCGAGCTGTTGACGCGCTCGAGCGCGTAGCCCTCGGCCTGCAGAATCGTCTGCTCGGCCTCGCCCTTCGCGCGCGGGATGACCTTGTTGTACTCGCCCACCGCCTCGTTGATCAGACGGTCGCGCTGCTGCTGCGCCTGGTTGACCTCGTCCCAGGACGGCTTCACGGGTTCGGGCGGTGTCACGTCCTGCAGCACGATCTGATCGATCGTGATGCCCATTTCGTACTGGTTGACCAACTCCTGCAGGTGTCCTTCGGCCGTCGCCGCGATCTCCTGCCGGCCGACGGTGAGCACCTCGGTCACCGTCCGGTCCCCGACGACCTCGCGCATGACGGCCTCGTTCATGGCGCGGAACGTCTCGGTCAGGTTGCGGACCTTGAACAGGTACTGGTACGGATCGGTCACGCGGTACTGGACGATCCACTCGACCACGGCGACGTTCAGATCGCCGGTCAGCATGACCGACTCTGGGTCGAACGACGCCGGCGAGAAGCGCGTCCGCTGCGCTGCCTCCTCGGTCCTGAAGCCGAATTCCTGCTTCAGCTGACGCTGCACCGGCACCTTCTGCACGCCCTCCACGAACGGCAGCTTGACGCGCAGCCCGGGTTCGGTCGTGCGCACGTAGCGCCCGAACCGCAGGACCACGCCGACCTCCTCCGTCTGCACCTGGTAGAGTGTGGTCGCGATGGCAATGACGACGACGAGGACCATCAAGGCGAGCCGCAACAGGCGCGGAGCGCCCGGCGGCACGCGCAGGCGGCCGATGTCGATGACGTTGTCGATATCCATGCAGTGCCCCTTTCTTGTCGGTACCGTATCAGAGAACGTCACGAATGGTGAACCCAGCGACGAGGGCCGGGTGCCGGACGCTCGAGACGGCGCGAACGCGCGTCCGGAAAAGACTACACGGCGGGCAGCCGACTGTTCAGGATGTGGCACAGATCTTCAGATCTATGCCACAGGTCTTCAGATCTGTGCGACCGCGGGTCAGCGGGAGCGCTCGAACTTGATCGTGCCCCGCTCGACGCCCTGGCCGGCGCGGCAGAATCGGTTCTTCTCGAGCACGCGGATGGACGCCGTCACCTCGGGGAAGGTCTCGGCGACGACGCGCGTGACGTGCGGGTGGGAGAAGGCCCAGGCGACCAGCCCACGGACGGCCTCCGATGCGTACCCGCGATTCTGGTGGGCGGGGAGGATCGAGTATGGCGTGCGAAAAACGACATCGACCGCGCGTCGTTGAGCGGCGGCGGCCACGCGTCGGGGGGCTCCGCCTCGAGGAGCCGGAAGACCGCCGGCTGGTCGTCCAGCTCGGCACGCGCCATCTCGGGGGTGGCGGCCACGAGATCGAGGCGCTCGGTCGTGATCGTCAGGGTGCTCATCGGGTGCGCCGGTGGTCAGATTGTGCCTCGCGAGACGCTGATCACGAGCCGCCCTGCATCAGGTATTTCTCCCTCATGATCGTCACGTGATGTCGCTCGTGGCCGGCGACGACCCAGACGATGGCGCGCACCGACATCGGGTTCTCGTTGGCCACGCCCGTCGCGCCGACGGCGTCGGCCGGCAGACCGCTGAACAGCGCCAGCGACGCGGCCCGCACGGCGGTGAACTCGTCCACCAGATCGCCGATGGCGCGCGCGTCGAAGGCGCCGGGCTTGATGTAGTCGTCCTGCTCGAATCCAGGCAGCGGCGTCCGGTCGCCGCGGGCGAACCGCATGGCGCGGTACGCGAAGACGCGCTCGGTGTCGATGACGTGCCCGAGCACTTCCTTCGGGCTCCACTTGCCGGGCGCGTAGGGGCGCCGGGCCCGGGTCTCGTCGAGGCCGCCGAAGAGCCGGGCGGTCTCGTCGGCCTGGCGGCGCAGGGTCTGGAGAATGTCGCCGTCGGGGACCGCGTCGACGTAGCGGCGTTGGTAGGTCGCGTACTCGGCCGGATCGGGTCTGGGAATCACGGGCATGGGGACTCCTGGCAGCCCAGACGGGCTGCGCTACTTCGGGCCGCGCGCCGCCTTCCAGGGGTCGTACCGCAGGCGGAGCGTGCGGACCGGGATGGCGTTCTCGTCGAGCGTGATGTCGAGCACCCCTGGAGGATGCCCATGACCCTCACGTTTTCTGCGCCTTCACCAGCAGCACCGGCACGCTCACGACGTGCCGGACCTTGCCGACCGTGCTGCCGAGCAGCAGGTCCATGACGAAGCGGTGACCGTGCGTGGCCATCGCGATCAGGTCCACCTCCTCCTCGGCGGCGATCCGGATGATCTCGCTCGCCGGGTCGCCCAGCGCGAGCCGGGCGTCGACGACGAAGCCCTTCGCGACCAGGTCGGCCATCACCGAGTCGAGGTACGTGCGGTCCTGCGCCATCTCCTCGGATTCGCGGAGCTGCAGCTCGTCGAAGTGGCGCGCCGCCCAGCCGTCGGCGACGTGCACCAGCAGGAGGCGCGCGCCGGTGAACCGCGCGAGCGCCTCGACGTGCGCCATGATCGCCTCATCCGCCGCCGAGTGCTCCAACGGCACGAGTATCCGGCGGTACATCTCTCCTCCTTCGGCCGTCACAGGCCAATGAAGACCTGGAACAGCAGCCAGACGTTCAGCGCCGCGATCGTGACCGCGACCGGCCAGGCGAGCGCCTTGACCCAGCGCGGGTTGACCAGCCTGCCCATTCGCCGCCGGTCGGACGTGAAGATCACGAGCGGGAAGACGGCGAACGGCAGCTGCAGGCTCAGGATCACCTGGCTGAGAATCAGCAGCGGGCCCGCGCCCCGATCGCCGTAGAAGACGATGACCAGGATGGCCGGCACGATGGCCACCAGGCGGGTGATGAGCCGGCGCAGCCACGGCCTGAGGCGGATGCGGAGGAACCCCTCCATGACGATCTGGCCCGCGAGCGTGCCGGTCAGCGTCGCGTTCTGGCCCGACAGCAGCAGCGCCACCGCGAAGAGCACGCTCGCTGCCGTCGTGCCGAGCAGCGGCGCCAGCAGCTGATAGGCGTCGGCGATGTCGGCGACGTCCTCATGCCCGGCACCGTGGAACACGGCCGCCGCCATCACGAGGATCGCCGCGTTGATGAAGAGCGCCGAGGTCAGCGCCAGCATCGAATCGATCGACGCGAAACGCACCGCTTCGCGTCGGCTGGCCAGCGAGTCCCCGTACTTCCGCGTCTGCACGATCGACGAGTGCAGGTACAGATTGTGCGGCATCACCGTCGCGCCCAGGATGCCGATCGCGATGTAGAGCATGCCCGGGTCGGTCACGATCTCGGCCCGGGGCACCAAGCCCAGCGCCAGCTCCGTCCATTCGGGCCTCGCCAGGTACAGCTCGACCGCGAAGGACCCGGCGATGCCGAGGATCAGCAGCACGACCAGCGCCTCGACCCAGCGGAAGCCGTGCTGCTGCAGGTAGAGCACCACCAGGACGTCGAGCGCCGTCAGACAGACGCCCCAGAGCAGCGGCAGGCCGAACAGCAGGTTGAGCGCGATCGCCGCGCCGATCACCTCGGCGAGGTCGGTGGCGGCGATCGCGATCTCCGCGAGCAGCCAGAGCGCCAGGACGACCGGCCGCGAATAGGCGTCGCGGCACGCCTGCGCCAGGTCGCGGCCCGCCACGATCCCGAGCCGGGCGGCGAGCGCCTGCAGCAGGACCGCCATCAGGTTGGACAGCAGGATGACGCTCAGCAACGCGTACCCGTAGCGCGCGCCGCCGGCCAGGTCGGTCGCCCAGTTGCCCGGGTCCATGTACCCGACCGCCACCAGGTAGCCGGGGCCCGTGAACGCCCAGAGCTTGCGCCAGAACGACGTCGACACGGGCACGGGGACCGACCCGTGCACCTCGGGCAAGCTGACCGTGCCATGCGGCACCCGCCAGCCGGGCTCGGGACGGGGCGTCTGATCGTCCATGGCGGTGATTATCTCACCGGACGTGTCACCAACCGCGCGCCGGCGTGTCTATGATGAAGGGGGGCCAGGGGAGGTCCGTCATGCCGTTCGTTCCGGCCTTCGTGCTCGCGGTCGCGCTGGCGGCGCCGCAGCTCGACGCGGCGCTCGAGCAGCAGGCCAGGCGGATCGAGACCGAAGTCATCGCGCCCTGCTGCTGGAGCCAGCAGGTGTCGGTCCACCAGTCGCCGGCGGCCGAGGAGATGCGCGTCCGCATTCGCGCGATGCTCCAGGAGGGGCAATCCGAGCCTGAGATCCTCGACGCGTTCGTCGCCGAGTACGGCGAGCGCATCCTCGCCGTGCCGCGGGCGCGCGGCTACACGCTGTCGCTGTACGTCCTGCCGGTGGTGCTGCTGGTCGCCAGCGCGCTGCTGCTCGGCGTCGTGGTGAAGCGGATGGCCGGGCGGGCCGTGGCCGCGCGGCCGGCCGGCGGCGCGTCGCCGGGCGACGCGGCCGACGCGGCCTACCGGGACAGGCTGACCGACGAGCTGCGGGATCTGGATTAGCGCAGCCAGCAGCCCGTGGCGCGCGTCGAGCGACACGGAAAAAGGGGACGGGGGTCTTTGTTCCTGGCAGTTTCCGTCAGTGATCAGACGTGAAAAAGACCCCCGTCCCCTTTTTCCCAGGAACTGGGCTCTTGCCACGGGCTGCCAGGCTACGCCGACGCCGGTTCCGTCGCGCAGTACTTGTCGAACGCCGCCGCAAGCTGGCTGGCGATCGCGTCCGCAGCCTGGTTCTCGATCTCGCGCCGCTCCATCATGTACAGCAGCTTGCCGCCGCGCAGCAGCGCGATCGACGGCGACGAGGGGGCATAGCCGGTGAAATAGCTGCGGGCCCGCTCGGTCGCGTCGACGTCGGTCCCTGCGAACACCGTGGCCACCACGCTGGGCTTGACCGCGTGGCCGAGCGCGAGCGCGACGCCCGGGCGGGCCTTGCCGGCGGCGCAGCCGCAGACGGAATTGACGACCACCATGACCGTGCCTTCCGACTGCGTCAGGAACCGATCCACGTCAGCCGCGGTGCGCAGCTCTTTCACGCCGAGACGCGTCAGCTCCTCGCGCATCGGGGCAATCAGCAATTCTGGATACACGTCGGTCTCCTTCTTTCGATGACGGACGGCGACCGGACCTCCGGTCGCCACCTCTTCAGCTTGTTCGGTCCCTCTATTATACCCGAGCTCGCACGGATCGCCCGGCGACGGGCCGGGCCGCGGCGCCGGCCAGCCGAGGCCGTAGAGCAGCGCGACGAACATCCAGGTCGAGCCACCGGACCGCGAGGATCCAGGTGCCCAGGGAAACCCGTGAAGTCAGCCTGCGCCCCGCCAGGCCCACCGCCAGATGGCCGATGAACATAGACCCCCAGTCTGGTGATCTCCGCGCCCTCCGTGGTGAGTAACTCCGCGTCCTCCTCAGCGTCAGGCTCTAAGGAAGTCGCCCTGCCAGTTCTGCACCAGCTTCTTGATCGTCTTGCGGTCGTTCAGCCGTTCGTCGAGCACGCGGCGGGCGAGGTCCGGGAGCTCGGCGTCGCTCGCGAATCGGAGCGAGACGAGCTGACCGATCGTGAGCTCGCCGATCCGGCCGCGCAGCTCGGTCGGGAGCAGCCGCTCGAGGCGGAGCCGCATCTCGAGCCGGATCACGCGGTCCTGCACGGTCAGCGCCATGAGCCGGACGTGGAAGAACAGGAACAGGAACGCCACCGCCAGCAGCACCGCCAGCAGTGATTCCCAGGAGAAGCCCGTGGCCGCCCGGTAGAGCGACCAGAGCAGGTTGACGGCGAAGATCCCGAACGTGACGCCGTGGTACGTCGGGATGATGCGGGTGTGGTTCTTGAACGTTTGTGTGTAGGGACGCTCCATGCGCCGAGCCTCCTCCTGCCCGTCGATTCTGACTGCGTGTACTCCGTACCCCTGACGATAGCAGGATCCCCACGACGACAACAGGCCCTCGGCACGCCGGCCGGGCCTGGTCGGTCAACCGCGTTCCCCGTCCCCTTCCTCGAATGCTACAATCCGAGTTCCCTCCGAGTTCCCCAGGAAGCCCGGATGAGCGTTCCTCCAGCCAAGACGACCCGGTTCGACCGCTCCATCGTCGAAGGCCCCATCGGCCCTGTTGTCTGGAAGCTGGCGTGGCCCACGATGCTGCAGAATGTGATCGGCGGCATGCAGGGCATCGTCGATCACGCCATGGTTGGGCATTACGTCGGCTACGTGGGCAACGCCGCCATCGGCGTGTCCTGGCAGATCTTCCTCGTCGTCATCGTCTTCATCGCATCGCTCTACACGGGCATGGCCGTGCTCGTGGCGCGGTTCGTCGGCGCGAACGAGCCCGGGAAGACCAATCGCACGGTGTACCAGGCGTTCCTCACGTCGATCGTGCTGTCGATCGGCGTCATGGCGCCCGTGGGGTACTTCGCGGCGCCGGCCCTGCTCGACTTCGTGAACGCCGCGCCCGACGTGAAGCTGGAAGCCCTGCCGTACCTGCGGATCATGTTCGTCTTCAGCATCGGCATGCTGATGTTTTTCATGCTGGGCGGGGCGCTGCGCTCGGCGGGCGACGCGCGGACGCCGCTGCGGCTCGGCGTGCTGCTGACGGTGATGAACATCCTGTTCAACGTGATCCTGATCCGGGGGTTTGGTCCGATTCCCGCCTTCGGGACCATGGGCGCCGCCATGGGCACCGCGCTGGCGTCGGGCATCGTCGGTGTCATCGGGGTCTACCTGCTGTTCAGCGGCAACCTGGTCGTGAAGCTGTCGCGGACCATGAACTGGTGGCCGGACTGGGTGATCATCCGCTCGCTCTTCCGCTTCGGCCTGCCGACCGGTTTCCAGGGCGTGGCGATGAACGTTGCGGGCGTGCTGCTGCTGCGCTTCATCGGCTCTCTGGAGCGCAGCGCCGCGGCGCAGGCGGCGTTCGCCATCGGTTACACGGAGCTGTTCTCGCTGATCGCCTGGACGTCGGCGGGCCTGATGGGCGCGACCGCGGCGGTCGTCGGACAGAACCTCGGCGCGGGGCGACCCGACCGGACCATCGAGGCGGCGCACGCCGCGGCGCGCGTCGGGTTGCTGACGGCCGTTGGCGTCGGCGCCATCTTCATGGTCGCCCCGCGGTTTCTCCTCGGCCTGTTCGGCATGGGGGACGCGACGGTGCTCGCGCTTGGGTCGCAGCTTCTCCGCGTCCTCGCCGTCTCGGGCCTGTTCGTCACCGTGGCGCTCGTCTACACCGGCGGGCTGCAGGGCACCGGCGACACCCGCAGCCCGCTCTACATCTCCATCGTGTCGCAGATCGTCATCCCGCTCGGCCTGTGCGCGATCCTGCAGGCCACGCGCGGGCTGAACCCCATCGACATCTGGGTGGCGATCCTGCTCGGCCACGTCACGCGGTGCACGCTCAGCGTCCTCCGGTTCCGCCAGGGCAAGTGGCGACACATCGTCGTGGACATCGGGCCCAGGGAGGCTGGCGTCCGATAGGCGTCGGGCTCCAGCAGCCCGTGGCAGAAGTCACTCCACGGGCTGCGAGGACGCGGAGCGCGAACACCGAGAGACCGAGGGCTCGGAGACGCGCCGGATTCCTCCGTGATCTCTGACGCGGTGGCCACGTCCTCCGTGACCTCGCAGGCCGTGTCGACTTTCACCACGGCCTGCTAGTGTCCCGTTACCGTGATTCGTCACATAATTCGCGGGCGGGGCATCCCGGCTGGCGGCGTTGCTCCTCCCTCAAATACGGCCTGTATTCTCGGTCGTCGCGCTTGCCGGGCGCCGCGCTCCGCGACTTATGCAACGAATCACGGTAACGGGACACTAGGCGTCGGGCTCCAGGGCTGCAGCGTGACAGCAGGTAAGGCCTGTAGCCCGAGCGTCCGGGAACATGGGTAACAGAGCCGCCTGTAGCCTGCAGCTTGCAGCCTGCAGCCTGAATTGACACCGGATTCCCCCGAAGGTCAGACTGGGGGATTGGGAGGTTTCATCATGGTTCGGATGTTGCTGAGGTTGGGGCTCGTCGCGGGGCTGGTCGCGTGGATGGGCGCTTCGTCGCTCGCGCAGGAGAAGTTCGGCGAGGGCGTGACGCTGGCGGACGCGACGCCGGTGTCGGTGCTCCTCGACAACCCCGAGGCGTGGCTGGGCAAGACGGTTCGCGTCGACGGCGTCGTGAAGGCCGTGTGCGGAATGATGGGCTGCTGGATGGAGCTGGCGGACCCGGACACGGGCAAGTCGGTTCAGTTCAAGGTGGACGACGGCGTGGTCGTGTTCCCGGTGTCGGCGAAGGGCAAGCGCGCATCGGCGCAGGGCGCGCTCGAGCGCGTGCCGGAGAACGAGGAGCACGAGATGGCCGGCGAGCAGCCCCAGCACGCCGAGCAGATGAAGCTGAAGTACCGCGTGCGGGCCACCGGAGCGGTCGTCTACTGACGCCGGGGCGCTACCGACAGGACGGGGGCCCTCCGGCCGACGGCACGCCCCGTCCTTCTCCTTGATTCGAACCAGCCGCATCGTGCGCTCGCACTCGCTCTTTCATGCCCTCGTCGCCCTCCGTCACCGCAACTTCCGCCTGATCTGGGTGGGCCTGCTCGCGTCATACACGGGCACGTTCATGCAGAACGCGGCCGTGCTGTGGCACGTGTCGGTGCTCGTGCCGGAGGACCGCAAGGCGCTGGCGCTCGGGATGGTCGGCCTCGTACGGGTCGGGCCGATCGTGTTCTTCTCGATGGTGAGCGGCGTGGCGGCCGACGCGCTCGACCGCCGCAAGCTGCTGGTCGCGACGCAGGTCGTGCTCGCCGTGCTCGCGGCGGTGCTGGCGGCCCTCACGTTCGCCGGCCTCGCAGCCGTGTGGCCTATCTACCTCATCACCGGTCTCACGGCGGCGGCCGCGGCGTTCGACCTTCCCGCGCGCCAGTCGCTGATCCCCACGCTCGTGCCGCGCGAACACTTGCCGAGCGCGATCAGCCTCGGCACGATCATGCTGCAGATCGCGCTCGTCGTCGGCCCGTCGCTCGGCGGCGTCGTCATCGGCACCCTTGGCCTCGCCTGGGTCTACACGTTCGACGCCGTCTCCTACGCCGCCGTCGTCGTCGCGCTGCTCATGATGCGCGACGTGAAGGGGAGACCGGAGAACGGCGCGCGCGGCTTCACGGTCGGCGCGGCGTTCGAAGGCCTGCGGTTCGTCTTTCGCGCGCCGCTCATCCGATCGACGATGCTGCTGGACTTCTTCGCGACGTTCTTCTCGTCGGCGCAGGCGCTGCTGCCGATCTTCGCGCAGGACATCCTGAGGGTGGGCGCGCACGGGTACGGCGTGCTGTACGCGGCGCCGGCGGCGGGCGCGCTCCTGGCGAGCGGCTTGATGGTGCCGGCCATGCAGATCGTCGAGCGGCGAGGGCTGGTGTTGATCGGTGCGGTCGGCGTCTACGGCCTGGCGACCGTGGTCTTCGGCCTGTCACGCAGCTTCTGGCTGACCTACGCGATGCTGGCCGCGGCGGGCGCCGCCGACACGGTGAGCATGGTGTTCCGCAACGTGATCCGGCAGCTCGAGACGCCGGACGAGCTGCGCGGGCGCATGACCGGCGTGAACATGATCTTCTTCATGGGCGGGCCGCAGCTCGGCGAGCTCGAAGCGGGGCTCGTGGCGAACTGGATCGGGGCGCCGCTGTCGGTCGTGACCGGCGGGGTGGGCTGCCTGGTGGCGACTGCCTGGGTGGCGGCCGTGACGCCGAGGCTCAGGGCCTATCGGAGGGAGGAGGCGCCGTCGCGCGACACTCCTCCGGCGCGGCCGGGGCCGCCCGGCGCCGGCGGCGTCAGCGGGTGAGAGCCCGCGCCCGCCTGACGCATCAGTCACCGACCCTCGCGAAGGCCTGGGGGTGCGCCGCCGCCGCGCAACCGCCCCCCAGGCGCCGCTCACCGTGTGATCGCGCTGAGCGCGGCTGCGGCCTCCTGCACCTGGTCCGCCATGGCGGCGATGGCGTTCGAGACGATGAGCACGTAGCCGCGCGCCTCGTCCCAGCCCCCCTCTTCGAGCCCCTCGCGGATGCCCGGCAGCGTCTTGACGCCATAGCCCGTGTAGAAGCCGGGCGCGTAGATCAAGTGCTTGAACCAGTCGCGGCGCGGCAGGCCCTTCTCGTGCCCCAGCTGCCGCTCGGTCGTGTAGATCAGCCTGTTCAGCGCCTTCAGCTCGTCGGCGCGGCCCGCCAGGGCCGACGCCGGCACGTTCGCCAGCGGCGCCAGCGCCTGCTCGTACGCCGTCGCGGCGGCCTCGAGCTTCGCAACCGCGTCGCGCACGGGCGTCAGATCGATCGACGCCGCCCCTGGCTTTTCCCGGCGGAGCGTCTCGACCTCGTCGACGTACCCGGTGAGCGTCTTCGCGTAGTCGGTGAACTGGAAGGGGAGCACGCTCGCGTCGGCCAGCCGCAGGATCGTCGTGCCGACCGTCTGCGAGAGCGCCACGCCGTAGGAGAAATCGGGGTCGCCGAAGCGCGTGTACCAGTCGAACGAGTCGTAGATCGAGTGGTACACGCCGCCGCCGCCGTCGCCGCCGAACCCGAGGTTGAGCGACGCGACGGTGAGGAAGTCGAGGAAGGCCGTGTAGTCCGACCCCGATCCGAGCGCGCCGAGCGCCAGACCAGGTCGATCCTCGACCCGCTTCTTCTGCTCCGGCGTGCGCGCCTGATCGATCTGCCGCGCGCGGAGCGCCTCGAGCACGCTCGCGTCCGACCGGGGGTCGCGGACGTCGCGCGCCACCCCGGTCATCAGCGCCTGCAGCGAGTGCGACCCGCTCGCGCTCAGCCAGCCCTTCGAGTTGCTGTCGCTGTTGATGTAGACGACGGCCTTCTCGCGAAGTTCGGCGGCGTGCTTCTCGGCCCACTCCGTCGAGCCGAGCAGCCCCCACTCCTCGCCGTCCCACGACGCGATCACGATCGTCCGCTTCGGCCGCCAGCCCTGCTTCAGGAGCTCGGCGAACCCACGCGCCGTCTCCATCAGCGACACGTTCCCGCTCGTCGGGTCCGAGGCGCCGTTCACCCACGCGTCGTGGTGGTTGCCGTACACGATCCACTCGTCCGGGAACACCGACCCGTCGATCTGCGCGACGACGTTGTAGAGCGGCCGGACCTGCCAGTCGAACGACAGCTTCAGACGGACCCGGGCCGGGCCGGCGCCCAGGTGATAGGTGATCGGCAGCGCGCCCCGCCAGGTCTCGGGCGCGACCGGGCCGCCGAGGTTCCGCAGGATCGGCAGCGCGTCGCCGTATGAGATGGGCAGCACCGGGATCGGCACCAGCGTCTTCGCCTCGGATCGGTCCAGCTTCCGGCCGTCCTTCGCCGATCCCCAGCCGGGCGTCAGCGGGTCGCCCGGGTGAAGCGGCATGTCCATCACGCTTCCGCGTTGCACGCCCTGCTCCGGGCGGTAGGGGCCGGCCGGATACACGTCCCCCTGGAAGTACCCGTCGTCTCGCGGGTCTGAATAGATGAGGCAGCCGGCCGCGCCGTGCTCGGCGGCAACCTTGGGCTTGATGCCCCGCCAGCTTCCGCCGTAGCGCGCGAGGACGATCTTCCCCGTCACGTCGATGCCCAGCTTCGCCAGCTCCTCGTAATCGGCCGGCACGCCGTAGTTCACGTAGACGACGTCGGCGGTCACGTCGCCGTCGGCGGAATAGGCGTTGTAGGTGGGCAGCTGGCCTGCGTCGGCCGAGTCGGGATCCTCGGAGACCGCCGGTTCTTTCAGCACGGCCGTGTAGCGCTCGGGCCCGACCAGCTCGACGATCCGCTCGACCGGCGTGGGCATCAGCGCCTCGTGCTGCTCGATCCAGGCGTCGAGCCCCCACTTCTTGAACTGGAGGAGGATGTACGAGGCCACCCTCATGGACCCGGGCGACCCGGCATGGTGCGGCTCCGCGGAGATCTCCTTCATGTATTCGCGGAGGTTCTCCGCCTTCGGAACGGCGTTGAACGCCTCTTCGTGCTGACGCTCGGTCGCGATCTGATCGCGCGTAAACCCACGAAGTCCGGTCTCCTGCGTGCCGGCCGGCGCCGTCAGGGCGGCCATCATCACGCCGCACATCGCCACCCACCCCACACGCCGCCACGTCCACGCTGTCATTGACCCTCCTTGGCCTGGAGCCCGTGCAGTATACCCTCCGTTGGGCCGCCGGGCACTGTGCTGGGTCCCCATTGCTGGCCTCGAACACGAAGAGCACGAAGGCGCAGCTTCGCCGTCCTGCGAAGGCACGGAGATTCGTCACGCCGCGAGCCTGCTGACGAGATCAACCACGAAGCTCACGAAGAATGTCGCGAAGCTCACGAAGGCTGCGTGGTCTCTTCTCATCATTGAGCGCCTCGGGGACAGTCCGCATGTCTGGCGACCTGGCCGCCCAGGTCGCCAGAGGACCGTGGGACGGTCCTCGTGATCCTCGTGCGGCACGCGTCAGTGCCTGCTTCGTGTTCTTCGTGGTTCCTGTCCGTGGGCTGCGAAGGGTGCGTAAGGCGCGTGTAGCCGCTCGTCTGGGTTACCATAGGGGCCCGGAGGCACAACGCGTTGGCGAAGCGTCGCGGCTCGAAGTCCAGTCCGTCCCTCTTCGATCAGGACGACGGTGGCGTCGTCACGTCAGGCGGCAGAGGCGGCGGCGCCGACGCGGTCGCGCTGCACGAGGCCGCGCAGGCGCGCTATCTCAACTACGCGCTCTCGGTCATCACGTCGCGCGCGCTGCCCGACGTGCGCGACGGTCTCAAGCCGGTCCAGCGCCGCATCCTCTACACGATGTGGCTGCAGAACCTGACCGCCGACGCCAAGCACCGCAAGTGCGCCAAGGTCGTCGGCGACGTCATGGGGAGTTACCACCCGCACGGCGACGCCGCGCTGTACGAGACGCTCGTCCGCATGGCGCAGCCCTTCTCCCTGCGTTATCCGGTCGTCGACGGCTCGGGCAACTTCGGATCGCTCGACGGCGACGCCGCGGCCGCCATGCGCTACACCGAGTGCCGGCTGGCGCGGATCAGCGACGAGCTGCTGGAAGAACTCGACCGCGAGACCGTGACGTTCCGGCCCAACTACGACGGCACGAAGACCGAGCCCGTCGTGCTGCCGGCCCGGATCCCGAACCTGCTCATCAACGGCGCCACCGGCATCGCCGTCGGGATGGCGACCAACATCCCGCCGCACAACCTGGGCGAGGTCTGCACCGCGCTCCTCAAGCTCCTCGACAACGAGGACCTGACGGCGACGCAGCTCTGCCGGTACATCAAGGGCCCCGACTTCCCGACCGGCGGACACATCCTCAACACCCAGGACGAGCTGAAGGCGATCTACAAGACCGGCGCCGGCTCGATCCGGCTGCGCGGCACCTGGGACATCGGTCCCGAGTCGCGGACGACGAAGACGGTCTTCGTCGAGAGCGTGCCGTACACGGTGAACAAGGCGCAGCTCGTCGAGCGCATCGGCGAGATCGTGCTGAGCCGCAAGCTGCCGCAGCTCCTGGACGTCAGAGACCTGTCCACAGACGACGTGCGGATCGCGCTGGAGCTGAAGAAGGACGCCGACGAGAAGATGGTGATGGCGTACCTCTTCAAGCACTCGCCGCTGCAGACCAACTTCGCCGTCAACCTGACCTGCCTGGTGCCGACCGAGAACCCCGAGGTCGGCGCGCCCCAGCGGCTCGACCTGAAGGAGATCCTCTGGCACTTCCTGCACTTCCGGCTCGACGTCGTGACCGCGCGGCTCGAGCACGAGCTGGCGGCGCTCCGCCGGCGCATCCACATCCTCGAGGGGTTCGAGAAGGTCTTCGCCGCGCTCGATGAGATCCTGAAGATCGTCCGCAAGTCGGACGGAAAGAAGGACGCGGCCGCGAAGATCATGAAGCGCTTCGCGCTCGACGCGGAGCAGACCGACGCGATCCTCGAGCTGAAGATCTACCGGCTGGCGCGCCTCGAGATCCTGGTCGTCCAGCAGGAGGCGCAGGAGAAGCGGAAGCGCGCGACGCAGATCGCCGCGCTGCTGAAGAACGAGGAGGGTCGCTGGAAGGTCGTCCGCGACGAGATCGCCGCGGTCCAGAAGGCGTACGGCGATGCGAAGACGGACAGGCGCCGCACGGTGATCGAGAGCGTGGACGACGAGGTGGAGTACTCCGCCGAGGACTTCATCATCGAGGAGGACGGCGTCGTCATCGTGTCGCGCGACGGGTGGGTGAAGCGGCAGAGGGAGGTGAAGGACCTGTCGTCCACGCGCCTGCGCGAGGGGGATTCGGTGCTCGCCGCGTTCGCCGGCAGCACCCGGGCGCCGGCCGTGTTCTTCACGAACTTCGGCGTCGCGTACACGTGCCGCATCATCGACGTGCCGGCGTCCACCGGCTACGGCGAGCCGATCCAGCGGCTCTTCAAGTTCAAGGACGGCGAGCGCGTGGTCGCGGCCTTGAGCCTCGACCCGAGAGTGGCCGGGATGATCGAGGCGAAGAAGGAAGGCGACGTGCCGCCGGTGCACGCCGTGGCCGTCACGAGCGACGGGTACAGCCTGCGCTTCGGCCTCGCGGCGTTCGTCGAGCCCTCGACCCGATCCGGCCGCCGCTACGCGCGTCCGGCCGGCGCGGCCGAGGTCGTCGGCGTGGCGCGCGTCACCGGCGACGAGACGGTGATCGCGGCGACCGGCCAGGCGCGCGCGATGCTGTGCCCGGTCGAGGAGATCAACTTCCTGTCGGGTCCGGGCAAGGGCGTCATCCTCATCAAGCTGCAGAAGGGCGAGGACCGCGTCCTCGGCTTCGTCGCCTCGACGGGCGACCGCGACCTGCTGACGGTCGAGACCAGCCGCGGCGCCGAGCAGACCATCAGCACGGCGAAATACGAGGTGACCGGGCGCGGCGGCAGGGGCCGCGAGCTGCTCCAGCGCGGCCAGTTCCTCCGCGTGGTCCCGACCCCCGCCGAGGCACCCCCGTCCCTGAACGGGACGTAGGAAATAGAAATAGGGTCAGACCCTATTTCTATGGGGACAGTCGGAAATAGGGTCTGACCCTATTTCCTTAGAGTCGGACGATCGCCGCGTCGACTTTGCCGTCGCGGATCGTGAGCCGCGCGACGCTCGGCTTGACCCTGAAGCGGGCGGGCCCGGCGGCGCCCGGGTTGACGACCAGGCGCGCCCCGTTCCGGTGCACCAACGCCTCGTGCGTGTGGCCGTAGACGATCACCTGCGCGTCGTACCGCGCGAGCAGCGCCTCAGGCTTCGGCCGGCCCAGCTCGTGTCCGTGGCTGACGTGCAGGCGGACGCCTTCCAGGTCGAGGGCGAGCGACCGCTCGAGCCGCGGGTCCGACAGGTCGTCGGTATTGCCCGCCACTGCACGGATCGGCGCGATGGCCGCCAGCTCGTCCAGCACCCCGTCGCCCACGTCCCCCGCGTGCAGGATCAGCTCGACCCCGTCGAGCGCCGCAAACACCTCCGGCCGCACCAGCCCGTGCGTATCGGAAACAAGCCCCACCACCATGCGTGGGCTCTATCCTATCCTTCCAGCGCCCCCGCCTTCGCTCTTCGAGCTTCGGCGGGGCTCGCCGTAGCCTTGGCGAAGGCGGCCCGAGTACCGAGCCCCGAGTACCGTCCGGGTTTTAGTAGGATAGTGCGATGCCCTCCTGGACCGATTTCGGCGAGATCAACCGGGCCTACGTCGAGGAGCTGTACGAGCGGTTCCGGCGGAGCCCGGAGGCGATCGATCCCGAGACGCGCGAGCTGCTGGCCGGCTGGACGCCGCCGCCCGCCGTCGACGATGCCGGCCTCGCCGAGGGGCTCCCGGTCGACGCCCACGTCGTCGTCGGCGTGACCAACCTGGCGGAGTCGATCCGCCGGTACGGGCATCTGGGCGCGCGCGTCGACCCGCTCGGCACCGAGCCGCCCGGCGATCCCGCGTTGGTGCCCGAGACCCACGGCGTCACCGAGCCCGACCTCGAGCGGCTGCCGTCGAGCCTGGTGGCCGGCGCTTTACTCAATCCAGGTGAAACGGCGCACGACGCGGTGGAGCAGCTCCGCGCGGTGTACTGCTCGACCACGGGGTACGACTACGCGCACATCTTCGTGCCGGAAGAGCGCGAGTGGCTGCGCCAGGCGGCCGAGTGCGCGCGCTTCTCGGCCCCCAACGATCCGATCGATCCGCGCGCGCTGCTCGACCGCCTCACCGAGGTCGAGACCTTCGAGCGCTTCCTCCACCGCACGTTTCCCGGCAAGACGCGCTTCTCGATCGAGGGGCTCGACATGCTGGTGCCGGTGCTCGACGAGGTGATCGGCGAGGCGGCCGAGGCAGACATCCGCCAGGTTCTGATCGGCATGGCGCATCGCGGCCGCCTCAACGTAATGGCGCACGTGCTGCACAAGCCGTACGCGCAGATCCTGGCGGAGTTCAAGGACCCGGTGCACTCACGGACGTTCCGCGAGGACATGGAGTGGACCGGCGACGTGAAATACCATCTCGGCGCGCACCGCGCGATCCGCGACGGCCGCGAAGTCGACCTGGTGGTGTCGATGCCGCCGAACCCGAGCCACCTCGAGGCGATCGATCCGGTCGTGGAGGGAATGGCGCGCGCCGTGGGCACGTCGGCGCACGAGCCCGGCGCGCCGAAGTTCGACCCGTGCCGCATGCTGCCGATCCTGATCCACGGGGACGCGTCGTTCCCGGGCCAGGGCGTGGTGGCCGAAACGCTGAACTTCTACCGGCTGCCGGGCTACACCACGGGCGGCACCGTGCACGTCATCGCGAACAACCACCTCGGCTTCACGGCCGAGCCGGAGGACTCCTACAGCACCCTGTACGCGAGCGGCCTGGCCCGCGGATTCAAGATCCCGATCGTGCACGTCAACGCGGACGATCCCGAGGCGTGCGTCGCCGCGGCGCGCCTCGCGTTCGCGTACCGGCAGAAGTTCCAGCGCGATTTCATCATCGACCTGATCGGCTACCGCCGCCACGGCCACAACGAGGGGGACGAGCCGGCGTTCACGCAGCCGCGGCTCTACGCGACGATCGCGCGCCAGCCGACGGTGCGCGAGCGCTGGGCGGCGACGCTCGTCGAGCGCGAGCTGCTCGACCCCGAGGAGCCGGAGGCGCTCTACCACGAGCGCATGGACCGGCTGCAGACGACGCTCGACGGCCTCGACCCCGAGGCGCACTACATCGAGCCCGAGCTGGAGCCGCCGCCCACGGGCGCCGCACGCAGCCCCGCGACGACCGTGCCGATCGAGCGGCTGCGCGCGCTGAACGACGCGCTGCTCGCCCTGCCGGACGGCTTCGCGTCGCACCGCAAGCTCGAGAAGACACGGGAGCGGCGGCGGCACGCCTTCGACGACCCGGACGCCCGCACGATCGACTGGGCGCTCGCCGAAGAGCTGGCGCTCGCCTCGATCCTCGAGGACGGCACCGCGATCCGGCTGACGGGCGAGGACGTGGAGCGCGGCACGTTCAGCCATCGCCACGCCGTGTTCCACGACACGACGAGCGGCGCGCGCGTCTGCCCGCTGCAGGCGCTGCCGCAGGCCAGGGCCGCGTTCGAGATCCACAACAGCGCGCTGTCGGAGAACGCGGCCCTCGGCTTCGAGTTCGGCTACAACATCCAGGCGCCGGACCGGCTCGTGATCTGGGAGGCCCAGTACGGCGACTTCGTCAACGGCGCGCAGGTCGTCATCGACGAGTTCGTCGTCTCGGCGCGCGCCAAGTGGGGGCAGAAGCCGTCGCTCGTGATGCTCCTGCCGCACGGCCTCGAAGGGCAGGGCCCCGACCACGCGAGCGCCCGGCCCGAGCGGTTCCTGCAGCTCGCCGCCGACGTCAACATCCGCCTCGTCAACTGCACGACCGCCGCGCAGTACTTCCACATCCTGCGCCGGCAGGCGGCGCTGCTCCGGACCGACCCGCTGCCCCTCATCGTGCTGGCGCCGAAGAGCCTGCTGCGGCACCCGATGACCCTGTCGACGCCGCGCGAGCTGGCCGGCGGGCGCTGGCAGCGCGTGATCGAGGATGCCACGGCGCGCGGGCGGGCGGACCAGATCCGGCGGCTGATCCTGTGCAGCGGCAAGATCTACGTGGACCTGGCCGCCAGCGAGCGGCGCGCCGAGGACACGACGATCGCGGTGACGCGCCTGGAACAGCTCTATCCGTTCCCGGCGCCGGACGTCGAGGCGGCCCTGGCCGGCTTCCCGCGGCTCGAAGAGGTCGTGTGGCTGCAGGAGGAGCCGGAGAACCAGGGTGCCTGGGACTCGGTGCGGCCGCACCTGGAGGGCCTGACGCCCCGGGGGGCGACGCTGCGCGTCATCGCGCGGCCGCGCAGCGCGAGCCCGGCCGAAGGCTCGGCCGCGCGCCATGCCGTCGCGCAGGCGGCGCTCATCACGGAGGCTCTGGACTAACGTGGGGCTCCGTCCCACACCCCGGCTCGGTCGCTCGCGGGGGCCCATCGCCCCGCTCCGCTCCCTCGCGGGCCGCGCTGTGCGCGGCCTGCCGCGATGTACGGGGTCCGGCCAATGCCGGCCAGCGCCCAGAGCCGACAGCCAATAGCCGACAGCCTGATTCTGACATGTCATCAAACATCATCGTCCCCGAACTCGGCGAATCCATCGTGGACGCACGCGTCGCGCGCTGGCTCAAGCAGCCGGGCGACCCGGTGGCGGCCGGCGATCCGCTCGTCGAGCTCGAAACCGACAAGATCGACGTCGAGGTGGGCGCGCCCCAGGCGGGCGTCCTCGGCCGCATCGACCACGGCGAGGGCGCCGACGTGAAGATTGGCGACGTGCTCGGGGTGGTCGAGGAAGGCACGGGCGAGGCGCGGGAGGCACGGACAGCGGCGCCGGCCGGGAAGGCCCCGGCGGAGCAGCCGGCCGCCGACGCCGCGCCCGCGGCGGATGCCGCCGCCGCCGACGAGGCCGGGACGAAAGCGACGCCGTCGGCCCGCAAGCTCGCCCGGCAGCATCAGCTGGACCTGACCGTCGTCGCGGGCACGGGTGATGGCGGGCGCGTCACGCGCCGCGACGTCGAGGGAGCCGTCGAGCGTCAGGCGAAGGCGCCGGCGGCCGCACCGGTGGCTCCCGCGCCGCGTCCCGCAGCCGCGGCGCCTCGTCGGGCGCCCGCCGAACCGACCGCGGCGCCCGGCCCTCGCCGCGAGGAGCGCGTCCGCATGACGCGCCGCCGGCTGACGATCGCCCGGCGGCTCGTCGAAGCGCAGCGCACCGCCGCGATGCTCACGACCTTCAACGAGGTCGACATGAGCGCGGTGATGGCCCTGCGGGAGCGCCGCAAGCAGGCGTTCAAGGAGCGTCACGGCGTCGGTCTGGGCATCGCGTCGTTCTTCGTGAAGGCGGCGGTGGGCGCGCTCGGCGAGTTCCCGCAGCTCAACGCCGAGCTCCAGGGAGACGAGGTCGTCCTCAAGCGCTACTTCGACATCGGCATCGCCGTCGGCGCCGAGGGCGGCCTGGTGGTGCCCGTGCTGCGCGACGCCGACCGCCTGTCGTTCGCCGCGCTCGAGCAGGGCATCCGGGAGTTCGCCCGGCGGGCGAACGACGGGACGCTCACGCTGGAGGACCTGAAGGGCGGGACGTTCACGATCACGAACGGCGGCGTCTTCGGCTCGCTGCTGAGCACGCCCATTTTGAACCCGCCGCAGGTCGGGATCCTCGGCCTGCACAAGATCGAGAAGCGCCCGGTCGCGGTCAACGGCCAGGTCGAGATCCGGCCCATGATGTACGTCGCGCTCAGCTACGACCACCGCCTCGTGGACGGCCGGGAGTCGGTGCAGTTCCTCGCGCGGATCAAGGAGCTCGTGGAAGACCCCGCGGCGCTCCTCCTCGAGGTCTAGCCCCAACGCGTCCCAAGCACGAAGAACCAGCCAAGCACCAAGAACCAAGCACTGATCGCCTTCTTGTCACATCGACGTCTAGCAGCTCCTGAAACCTGCAGATCCGGCTTCGACCGGACGGTCACGAGCAGCGAGACGGTGAACGCGGACAGCGAGACGAGGCGGAGCTAACGCAGGGCGGACTTCTGCGGTTGACACGATGCGCGCGCTGATTACCACGCGACGGCGCGAACGCCGACAAGCTCGATGCCGCGGTCGGAGAGCGCCGTGGCGATGGCGGGATCGCAGAGCGCGCCGGTCTCGGCGTCCCACTCGTAGCCCCAGTCCCACGATCGTCCGATCTCGGCGCCGTCCACGCCCGGGTGAGTCACGAGCTCGGTGACGCCCGCGACGCCCGGCAGCAGGCGCCCGAGGCGCGAGGCATCGAGATGGCCCGCCTGCGCGATACCGATTGTGGCGTCGTTGACGTACAGGCCGGCTGCGCGGGCGAGCCGCCGGGCGCGGCGGGCCAGCCAGCGGAGCAGCGCAACCGCCGCGCGGCGGCCGATCGGCACGCCGGCCGGGACCCGATCGTCGGGAATCCGCACGTAGGGAATCCGGTATTCCGCCGCGAGCCGCAGGACGATCTCGAAGACCCGCGGCAGGACGTGCACGTGCTGGTGCCCGTTCAGGTGACACGGCGACAGCCCGCTCGCCAGCACGCGCTCGAGCTGGGCGCGCAGCTCCGCCTCGACGTCCGAGAGCGACACGCGGCCACGTGCGTAGCACGCGACGAACAGCCGGTGGTTCTGCACGAAGCCACCGTCCGGGGTGACGAGCGTTGGGACGCTCGACGGGGGCGAGACCGGTCGGCCCTCGACGAGCATCAGGTGCGCGCCCACGTCCAGGGCCGGGCAGTCGCGCAGCCGATCGACGGCGTGATCGAGCTCGGCGCCGCACCCCACGACGCTGCAGGCCGTGACGATGCCCTGCCGGTGGGCGCGGATGGCGCCGAGCGTCATGCCTCGGTGCAGCCCGACATCGTCCGCGGTGACGATCAGCTGTTTCACCGCGGTCTGGCCTCTGGCTCGCCGGCGCCCTTGGGCGCGGGTCCCGCCCGCTTCGGTCGCGGCCGACGCATCTCCGGATAGAGCGAGACGAGCTCGCGGAGGATGCGGACGACGATGGCCGGCGAGGCCAGATGCGACTGCCCGAAGCTGCGAGGGAAGTAGTCGACGCCGATCTGCTGCACTACGAAGCCGGAGTTCTTCGCCTTGATCACCAGCTCGGCGTCGATGAGCGATCCCTCCGCCCGGATCTCGAACGACTCGAGCACCTCGCGTCTGAACAGCTTGAACGCGAAGTTGATGTCGCGGAAGGGCCAGCCGAACAGCAGCCCGATGAACGTGTTGTAGGCGCGGGAGTAGAGCGACCGCCGGAACCCCTCGGGGACCCGGTCGAAGCGATACGCGGCGATGACGTCGGCTCTGGTCAAGCGCATCGCCCGGATGGCGCGAGCCAGGTCCCGGGGATCCACCGGAAGGTCCGCATCCGTGTAGAGGACGACCTCCTTCGTCGCGGCGGCAAAGCCCGTTCTCAGCGTGCCGCCGAGCTTCCGGTTCTTCTCGTGCGTGACCAGCCGGATCCTCGGATTGCGCACCGCTGCGTCCCGCACGATGCGCGGCGAGTCGTCGCTCGACGCGTCGTCGACGACGATGATCTCGTAGTCGCCGGCATGCCGCTCGAGCGCCTCGACCACGAAGCCCAGAGCGTGACCGATGTTCTCCTCTTCGTTGAACATCGGAATCACCACCGAGACGGTGGGGCGCTCGCGCAGGTCCTGGAGGCGAGGGGGCATCGAGTTGGCGCCATGATACCGCTTGGCATGACTCCGGACAACGCGTTGCCGCGCCCTACTCGGGGCGTCTGGCCGTATAGAGAATGTGGGCGTGCGGGTATCCAGCGCTGATATCTTCCGCCGTGACGGAGACGAACCCGGCGTTCTCGAGGCGCCGGCCGATGTCGCGGCGGTCTTCGTAGGCGAGGCCCGCGCCGAGGGTGAGGCGCAGAACACGAATCGCGACGAATTCCTGTATCACGTTCCAAGCGAACTTCAGACGGTGGTCAGGGTCGATTTCCTTCAGGACGAGCAGACCGCCTGGTTTCAGCCGGTCGAACAGGCGCCCCAGGAGCGCGTCGCGATCGTCGAGGGGGATCCGGTAGAGAACGTCGCATAGCGTGACCACGTCGAAGCCACCCTGGATGCAAGCGTCGTAGCCTGCGACCCAGTGAACGGCGGGGTGCCGAAGCGCCCCTCCGAGCTTGCGGACGTCCGGTTCCAGCGCGACGACCCGCCGCGCACCCTGCGCGACTGCCAGCCGCGCGAGCACCCCGTGTCCGGCTCCCACATCGAGGATCGCGGCGCCGGGCGGTGTTTTCCCGACCGTGGGCAGAAACGGACAGCTGAGGAAACGCCCGAGGATGTGCAGTCGAGAGCGAAGGGGGGCGGTCGCACAGGATTGCCGAAGCATGCCGAATGCTGCATGAGTATCGCTCGACACCGACTGATTATAGAATGAGCCACCGTCATGGCACGGAGAACCGTGACTGCGGAGGAGGATTGGAGCGCGCGAGGGCGCTTCGGTATCCGTTCGTTCCACCTCCAGCTCGGCCTGGCACTGGTCGCGTTGCTCGGCGCGCTCCTGTGGTCGTATCCACTGACCATCTGGGAGTTCGACGAGGTGCTCTTTGCCGCGGCCGTGGAGCGGTTCGAGCCGCTCGCTCACCATCCGCACCCCCCCGGGTATCCCGCATACGTCGGCATCGCCAAAGCGTTGAACCTCGCGATCGGTGATCCGTTCACGACGCTGGTGCTGCTGAGCGCGCTCGCGTCGCTGGTGGGCTTCGTCGCGCTCGCGCTGACGTTTCGCAACCTCCTGGGCGATGGGCGCCTGGCCATCCTCGGGGCGCTGCTGTTCTATTTCGCTCCGGGCATGCTGGTGCATTCGACGCTCGCGCTGTCGGACCCGCTGGCACTCGCGTTCCTGGCGCTGGCGCTCTACCACGCATCGAAGGTCGAGTCGTCGTTTGGCCCCGGGGACGCGACGGCCCTCGGACTGACGGCTTCCTTGTGCGTGGGCTGCCGCCCGCAGCTCGCGATCCTCGTTCTGCCGCTGCTGATCCTGGTCATCATGCGGGATGGCTCGTGGAAGCGGGGCAGCTTCATCCTGGGCGCGTTTGCGGTCGTGTCGCTCGCCTGGCTGCTGCCGCTCGTCATCGCGACGGGCGGTGTGCCTGGCTTCCTGCGCTACGAGTTCGGGCAGGTCTCCAGTTTCGCGGTAAATGATGCCGATCTGGCGCGCGCCGGACGCACGTGGGCCGACATCGCCTTCCGGTTCGTGGCGCACCCGTGGGGCCAGAAGTTCCTCTCGCTGCCGGTTCTACTGAGCGCAGCGATTGGCTTCGCGGTGACCGTCGTGAAGGTCGACTTGCGACTCCTCCCGGTGCTCGGCGCGTGCGGCCTGTACCTGACGTTCGCCGTGTGGACCATGGACCCGACCGACGGGGTGCGCTACGCGCTCCCTTCCGCCATGGCGACGGCGCTGCTGGCCACGCGTGGCCTCGGATGGCTGGTGCCCCGGCCGAAGTGGATCCCGGCGCTCGTCGTGCCGGTCGTTGCCTTCGGCGCCGTTGCGATGGCTTACGTCGAGCCGCTGATCAGCCAGCGGCACACCACCCCATCGCCGCCCGTACAGGCGGTCCAGTACGCGGAGCGGAATCTTCCGGCGGACACCGTGATCCTGTTCGACCCACCACTCAGCCCTCACGCAAGACGGCTGTTCCGACGGTTCGAACGCATGGCGGTGCACGAAGGCTTCGACGAGTTGGCGTTCCGTTCGAGCGTGCCGCTGTGGCTGTTCGCCGACGGGGGAACCGACGCGCCCGAGGCAAGGATGTTTTGGTGGCGCGACAGTGACGCGTACGGAAAGCTGACGCGCAACCACTACCGCGTCGTCTCGCTGATAGAAATTCCACCGGCGCAGCGCTTTCGCAGCCTGAGCGGAGTGCACGCGCTCGAGCGCACCCCGGCCGGCCAAAGCTGGCGCTGGCTCGACGGAAAGGCCGCCCTCGTCCTGCCTGATCTTGCCGCGAAGACGGTCACCGTCCGGCTCGGTCTCCCTGACGATTATCCTCTCGGGTCGAACCGCGTGAAGGTCTTCGTGAATGACAGAGCGGCGGGGGAGGTCGTTCCGCGACCGCGGCAGCCAGCCGAGCTGACCATGAGCCTGCCGCCCGGACGCGTGAGGCTCCGGTTGGACAGCGAGAAGGCCTTCGTGCCGGCTGAGGTGCCGCGCCTCCGGCACCGCGATCGAAGGAGGCTTGGCGTGATGTTGCTGTTTCTCGAGCAGCGCGACGAGACCGGGAAGCCGGTCACGCCTCCTTCGGCAGGCCGCCCGTCAGCTTGAGGATCCAGCGCACGCAGCGATGGCCGACGTCCGGTTGGACGTACATCATCGGGCAAGCGCCGTCGATCATCGAGATCCCCTGCTCGCGGCCGAACGCCGCGGCGCTCGCCGAGACGCTGCCCTGGCCGAACGACCGGTGCATCCAGACGTGGCGGATGCCGAGGTCGGCGCACTCGCGCACGAGCGCGTCGGCCGCCGCGGGCGGCGTGGCGATCACCACCGCCTCGACGCCATCCGGCACGGCGCCCAGGCTCGGGTAGCAGCGGTCGCCCTCGACCTCGGTCGCGTTGGGGTTGACGGGAAAGACCTGGTAGCCGGCGCCGCGCAGCTTCCTGTAGATCGCGTTGGCGGGCAGTCCGCCCTCGCGCGACACGCCGGCGACGGCGATGCGCTTGCGGTCCAGGAACGCGCGGACCGTTTCGTCGAGTCGAGCCATCGACAAACCCTCCGCCCGACTGTCCTCCGGGCGCCCCATCTTCAGTGTAACGCAGCCTGCCTGTGGCCCAGGTTCTTCAGACCTGGGCGGCCCAGGCCGGGCGCGGGCCTCTCGCGCCGCGAACCGATCGGCGAGGCGACAAACCGCGCCGCCGGCGGCACGATCGGCGACCCGCGCAACTCCGTGAGTTGCGCGGCCGTGTGGCCTCCGGCGCGGTTTGTCGTCTGACGCGCCGGACGCCTCGCCTCGACGGTTCGCTCTGCGAGACGCCCGCGCCCGGCCACGGTCAGTGGTCGTGCCCGCGTTCAGGCGGGCCCATGCCTGTGGCCCAGCTCTTCAGACCTGGGCGCCCGGCGCTGGTCTCACTGGCCGACGCGGACCGATCGCGGCGAAAACCCTTGGAGCAGGCCGTCGGCGTCAGTCTGAAAAACGCCGCGCAGGCCAACGACCGGGCGTGGGGTTGGGGGTCCCCACGCCGCGTTCCGAGGACGGTGAGCCGGAGCGGCGTTTTTCCGGCCTGCGGAAGCGGGTTTTCGAGGCGATCGGTCCGGGTCGGTCGGGCTGGACGACCGCAGGCTCACTGAACTCGGCCGCCCGGGTCTTCAGACCTGGGCCACATGGACGACGGATCGCCGGAGTCGCTACCGGCGCACCGCGCGCCGCTGTATGCTGGCGGCTTCGACGAGCCCAGAGACCCGACCGGCCCATGCCACGGAGGTTTCAGGTGATGTTCCGGACGACCCGAATCCTCGCCCTTGCGGCGGCACTGTCCGTCGTCGTCGCGTGCGCGCCGCCGTATCCTCCGCCGCCCGACACCAGGGTGGAGGAGGTCATCGACACGCTTCACGGGGTGCAGGTTCCCGACCCGTACCGCTGGCTCGAGAACCAGGACGACCCCGAGACGAGGCGCTGGATCGACGAGCAGAACGCCTACGCGGAACGGATCGTGGGGCAGCCTCCGCTTCGGGTGCGGCTCGAGCAGCGGCTGCGCGCGCTCATGGACACCGACGACATCGACCGGCCGCGCCGCGGCGGCGGCTTCGAGTACTTCACGATGCGCCGGAAGGGCGGGGAGCTGCCGATCATCTATCGACGGCCGGTTCCGACGGAGCGGCCGCGAGACGACGAGCGGGCCGGGCGACGCGGGACCGAGCGCCCGGACCCGTCGCGAACCTACGAGGTGATCGTCGACCCGCATCCCATGAGCGCCGGCCGCACGACACGGGTGGAGATCGTCGCGGTCGAGCGCAACGGCGCGCGGCTGATCTACAGCGTGCGCGACGGCGGCCAGGACGAGGTGGAGATCCGCGTGCGCGACCTCGCGTCGGGCGGCGATCTGCCGGACCGCCTGCCGCCGGCGCTCTACAGCAGCGTCTCGTTCGCGCAGGACGGCAGCGGCTTCTACTACAGCCGCCGCTCGCGTCAGACCGGCGCGCGGATCCACTTCCACACGTGGGGCGCCAGCCCCGACGCGGATGAGGTGATCTTCGGCGACGGCTACGGCCCGACCGCTTTCGTGTCGATGAGCCAGGCGGACGAGGGCCGCTACTTCATCTACACCGTGCAGCACGGCTGGGCGCGAACCGAGGTGTTCGTCCGGGACACGAAGCGCGCCGGGCCCCCGCTGGCCATCGTGACCGACGCCGACGCCCGCTTCTACCCGCGCATGGTCGGCGCCGAGCTGTGGATGCGGACCGACCTCGACGCGTCGAACAACCGGCTGGTTGCCGTCGAGCCGGCCCGCCCGGCGCCCGGGCGCTGGAGGGTCGTGATACCCGAGGCCGAGGACGTGATGGAGGACTTCACGGTGATCGGCGACCGGATCTACGTGACGTACATCCGCGACGCGGCCAGCCGGATTCGCGTGTTCGAGAAGAACGGCGCGCCGGCCGGGGAGATCGACGTGCCGCCGCTCCACCAGGCCTCGATTCGCGGCGACGGCGACACCGAGGCGCTCCTGACGCTCGAGTCGTTCACGACGCCGGCGATCACCTGGCGGATCGACCTGAAGACCGGCGAGCGCTCGCTGGAGGAGCCGCCCGAGGTGACGTGGGACGCGACGGATATCGAGGTCGAGCAGGTGTGGGCATCGTCGAAGGACGGGACGCGCGTGCCGTTGTTCGTGGCCCACAAACGGGGGATCGCGCTCGACGACTCGCACCCCACGCTGCTGACCGGCTACGGCGGGTTCTACGCCGCGAGCAAGCCCCGGTTCAGCACGACGGCCGCCGTCTGGCTCGAGTCGGGCGGCGTCTACGCGCTGGCCGTGCTCCGCGGCGGCAGCGAGTTCGGCGAGCGCTGGCACCGCGCCGGCATGCTGCTGAACAAGCAGAACGTGTTCGACGATTTCATCGCCGCCGCCGAATGGCTCGTCGCCTCCAGGTACACGAACCCGGAGCGCCTCGCGATCTCAGGCACGAGCAACGGCGGGCTGCTCGTGGGCGCGGCGCTGACCCAGCGGCCCGATCTCTTCCGTGCGGTGTTCTGCGGATTCCCCGACGTCGACATCCTGCGCTTCTACCGGTTCACGCGGAACAACAACATGCCGGCCCTGCTCGAGTACGGCGACGCCTCGATCCAGGAGCAGTTCGAGGCCATCCGGAAGTACTCGCCCTACCAGAACGTGAGGGCGGAGACGAGGTATCCGGCCGTGATGATCGCCACGGGAGACCTGGACACGCGGGTGCCGCCGCTCGCCGGCCGCAAGCTTGCCGCGCGCCTGCAGGCGTCGACCAGCTCCGGACGGCCGGTCATCCTCCGCTACCACGCGAAGGCCGGCCACGCCGCGGGACGCGGGCTGCCGTTCAGCCGGCGGCTCGAGGACACCGCGATGGAGCTGGCGTTCCTGCTGTCGCAGCTGGGCATGCCGACCGAGTAGACTCGGAGGACCTCCGCAGGCTGAAGGAGAGAGGCGTGTCAGAGACGACTCGGACATCGGACGTCCAGCTCCGTGAGCGCTACGAGCGGATCGCCGCGCAGCTCGCGGAGTTGTACGCCAGGGTCGAAGACCCCCAGGCACGGATGGCGTCGGCCGTGGCGCTCCTGCACCACAAGATGCCGCACTTCTTCTGGACCGGGTTCTACCGTCTCGTCGACGGCGACCTGATCGTCGGGCCCTACCAGGGGCCGATCGCGTGCATGGTGCTCGAGCGCCACACGGGCGTGTGCTGGGCGGGGGTCGATCGCGGCGCGCCGGTGCTCGTCCCCGACGTGCACGCATTCCCCGGACACATCGCCTGCGACTCGCGATCCCAGAGCGAGGTGGTCGTGCCCGTGCGCGATCGCGATGGCGCGATCGTCGGCGTGCTCGACGTGGACAGCGACAAGCCCGACGCGTTTTCGGAGTCCGACGTGGAGGGGCTCACGAGGGTCGTCGCCCTGATCTACGGCGCGCGATGAAATGCCCACGGTCGGGAAGTGCCCACGGAATGCCCACGGAATGCCCGAAGAATTTCCACGAACGCCATTTGACTTAGCTATAGAACTTAGCTAGGATCGCCTGGTGGCCAAGACCGTCAACGTCCACGAGGCGAAGACCCAGTTGTCCCGCCTGATCGCGCGGGCCGAGCGCGGCGAGGAAATCGTCATCGCCCGCGCCGGCCGGCCCGTCGCCCGGCTGCTGCCGTTCGAGTCGGCCTCGCGCGGCCGCGTGCTCGGTGCCGACCGCGGCCTGCTGACGATTCCGGACGACTTCGACGCGCCGCTTCCCGAGGACCTTCTCGCCGAGTTCGAGCGATGAGGATCCTCGTCGACACACAGTGCTGGCTCTGGATGAACGCCGCGCCCGAGCGGCTGTCGACCGGCGTGCGCCGCCGGCTGCTGGCCGCCGACACGACGCTCTTCCTGTCGGCCGCGAGCGCGTGGGAGCTCGCGATCAAGTACGCGTTGGGCAAGCTGCACCTGCCAGACCCGCCGGCCGAGTACGTCAGCAGCCGGATGCGGCAGACGAAGACCACGCCGCTCGCGGTCTCGCACGAGCACGCGCTCGAAGTGGCGACACTGCCCGCGCATCACCGCGATCCGTTCGACCGCCTCCTCGTCGCGCAGGCGAAGATCGAGCGGCTCCCGATCCTGACGGTCGACCGCCACTTCGCGCTCTACGACATCGAGGTCATCGACGCCGCGTAATCAGGCGAACCCGCGAACCCGCTATGGCATCGACGTACACCGCAAAAGACATCACCGTCCTCGAAGGGCTCGAGCCCGTTCGCAAGCGTCCCGGCATGTACATCGGCGGCGTCAGCGCGGCCGGCCTGCATCACCTCGTCTGGGAGATCCTCGACAACGGTGTCGACGAGGCGATGAACGGCTTCGCGTCGAACATCAAGGTCACGCTGCACGCCGACGGCTCGTCGATCACGATCGAAGACGACGGCCGCGGCATCCCGGTGGACAAGCATCCGAAGACCAAGAAGAGCGCGCTCGAGGTCATCTTCACGACGCTGCACGCCGGCGGCAAGTTCGAGCATCAGAACTACAAGACCGCCGGCGGCCTGCACGGCGTCGGCGCGTCGGTCGTCAACGCGCTCTCGAAGGAGCTGGTCGCCACGGTCAGGCGCGACGGCGCGCAGTGGGAGCAACGCTACCGGCAGGGGAAGCCCGTCGGGGGCGTGAAGCGGCTCGGCGCGGCCCGCGGCAACGGCACGACGATTTTCTTCCGGCCCGACCCGACGATCTTCCCGAAGACCGAGTTCGACCCCGACCTCATCCGCGAGCGTCTCGAGGTGGCGAGCTACATCCACAAGGGCGTGAAGTTCGTCTTCGACAACGAGACGACGAAGAGCCGGCAGGTCTACCAGCATGCCGAGGGGCTCGCCGACTACCTGGGCAAGCTCGTGAAGGAGCGCGGCGCGGCCGCCGTCCACGACTCGCCGTTCCCCCTGCACCGCGAGGACGAGAGCGGCATGCGGCTCGATTTCGTGCTGCAGTGGACGCAGGCGACCGACGAGCACCTGCGCAGCTACGTCAACGGCATCCCGACCGGCTCGGGCGGCACGCACGAGAACGGCCTGCGCGCCGGCCTGGGCAAGGCGGTGCGCAACTACATCGAGACGCACACCCTGTCGCCGAAGGGCGTCACGCTGGCGGCCGAGGACATTCGCGAGGGCATGGTCGGCATCCTGAGCATCTTCCTGCAGGATCCGCAGTTCCAGGGCCAGACGAAGGACCGGCTCAACAACGCCGAGGTGCACTCGCTCGTGGACTCGGCGGTGCGGCCCGGGCTCGAGCACTGGCTGAACCACAATCGCTCGGTCGCCGAGGCGATCGTCGCGCGCATCATCCTGGCGGCGCGCGCGCGCGAGGCGAGCCGCGCCGCGCAGGCGGAGGTCGTGCGCAAGACCGCGACGTCCGGCCGCGCGACGCTGCCCGGCAAGCTCTCCGACTGCACCATCCCCGGCGCCGCCGGCTCCGAGCTCTTCATCGTCGAGGGGGACTCGGCCGGCGGCTCGGCCAAGCAGGGCCGCGACCGCGCGCGCCAGGCGATCCTGCCGCTCCGCGGCAAGGTGATGAACACCGAGGGGTTGACGGTCGCCCGGGTGCTCGAGAACAAGGAGCTCGCCGACGTCGTCACGGCGCTCGGCTGCGGCATCGGCAAGTACCTCGACGTCGCGAAGCTGCGCTACGGCAAGGTCATCATCCTGGCCGACGCCGACTCGGACGGCCACCACATCGCGACGCTGCTCCTGACCTTCATCTACCGCCACATGCCGCAGCTCATCCTGGGCGGCAAGGTGTTCCTCGCGCAGCCGCCGCTCTACCGCATCGACATCGGCAAGGACACCTACTGGGCGCTGGACGAGACGGACAAGGCGCGGATCCTGAAGCAGCACAACGGCCGCGCGACGCCCGAGATCACGCGCTTCAAGGGCCTGGGCGAGATGATGCCGAAGGTGCTGTGGGAGACGACGCTCAACCCGCGGACGCGGCGGCTGCTCCGGGTGGAGATCGCCGACCAGATCGTGACCGACCGGGTGTTCAGCGAGCTGATGGGCAAGGACGCCTCGGCCCGGTTCCGCTTCATCATGGAACGGGCCGAGCAGGCCGAGGAACTCGACGTGTAGCCGCCGGCGGCGAGCACGAGCGGCCAGGCGCGCTGGCTGAGCCGGTCGAACCGCGCCGCCCCGCGCGCCGGCTCGTCCCAGCCGGTCGTCACCACCGTCGGCCACACGCGATCCTGCGACGCCCGGCGCATGTACAGGAGGCCGGTGCCCGTCGGCGCGACGAGCCACTTGTGCGGGCTGGCGGCGTAGTAGTCCATGCCGAGGTCGTGCACATCCACCTTCAGCATGCCGACCGGGTGCGCGCCGTCGATGAGGGTGAGGATGCCCTTCGACCGGGCCAGCGCGGCGAGCGCCTTGACCGGCACCAGCGAGCCCGTCTGGTTCATGATGTGGCTCACCATGATCAGCCGCGTGCGCAGGGTGATCTGGTCGTTGAAGGCGTTGAGGATCACGCCCGGGTCCTCCGCCGGCGCGGGCCACTTCGCCTCCTTCAGCACGACGCCGCGCCGCCTGGCGTTGAGCCGGCACGGCTCCAGCCCCCCGGGGTGCTCGTGGAAGGTCATCAGGATCTCGTCTCCCGCCTCGAAGTCGAGACCGTTGAGGACGAAGGCGAGACCTTCGGTCGTGTTTCTCGTCAGCGCGACTTCGTCGGCGTTCGCGCCGATGAAGGCCGCGGCCTTCGCGCGGACCTCTTCCGCGGCCTCGCTCTGGTCCGTGTTCGGCTGGCCGGGATCGAACGCGAGGTCGCGGTAGCGCTCCATCACGGTGTAGTAGACGGGCTTCGGCGTGGGTCCGAGCGTCCCGTTGTTCATGTACGATCGGTGCGGGTCGAGCAGGAACTCACGCCGCACGCTCGCCCAGAAGTCCGCCTCGGGGCCCGGTTGCGTGGCCGCGCGGGTCACCGCCGCCAGCGAGATGCGCGCCGCGGCGGCCGCCCCGGCGGCGATCACGCCTCCGGAGATCCCGCGCCGGAATGGCCACCCGGCGGCCGTCGCGGTTGTAGACCACGAAGGGCTTGAGCGGCCGGTCCTTGTTGACGTTGAGGAACCAGCCGAAGCGCCCGCCCCGCGCCGGCTGGATCTCGAACGGGTGGACGTGCGCGAACGACGACTGCAGCTCGCCGTCGAAGTCGTGGTAGGCGCTGTAGGACACGTGCGGCGCGAACCGCCGGATCCACGTGATGCGCTTCGGCTGGGGCTGGAAGAACACGCGGGCCTCGGGCCGCCGGTAGCCTCGGCGCGGGACGAAGCCGACCTCGGCGTTGAAGCGCTCGCCGACCTGTGAATAGCCGCCCGAGACCTGCCAGAGGTTGTTGGTGAAGTTGTAGAAGACGCGACCCGCGTAGTCGTCGCCCGCCCGGGTCGGCGACTCGGTACGCGCCATGAAGGCGGAGACGCGCTGGTTGCCCGAGACCTGCAGGTTCGCGTCGACGCCGAACGCCCGGTTCCACTCGCTCGAGCCCGCGCGAGCCCCCGTCGCCTGCCGGTTGACGAAGATGGCGCCGACGCTGGAGCGGCCGATCTCGCGCTGCGCGCGCATGACGCTGAAGTTGTTGGCCGGCGCGACGAGCGATCCGTCCGCCCCGACGGCGTCCTCGGTCTGGATGTTCAGCACGCCGACGTTCCAGCCGCCGATCTTGCCGCTCAGCCGGCCGCCGGCCAGGATGTCGATGCGCCGCCCCGCCGGCGAGAGCCCGACGCGGCGCGAGAAGAAGAGGTCGATCTGCTGCGGCTGTCCGAACTGGAAGGTCGAGGCGTTCTCGAGGAAGAAGGGGCGCTTCTCGGGAAAGAAGAGATCGAAGCGCGTGAGGTTCACCTGTTCTTCGGCGGCCTCCACCTGCGCGAAGTCGGTGTTGAGGGTGGCGTCGAACGTCAGGTTCGGCCTGATCCCCCACTTGAAGTCGAGCCCCGCGGCGCCGTCGCGGTCGATCCCGGCGCCAGGGGTCGTGAAGTCCTTGTCGGCCGAGCCGAGGACGTACGGGATGAACTTGAGGTCGCGGCGCGGTGGCAGATCCAGGTCGGTGAGCTTGGCGCCGAGCGACACGCGGTAGATGTCGAACCCGCGCGGGATCGGCGCCAGGTACACCTGCTCGTTCTTGTGCCGGATGTTCCGCATCACGTTGAAGCCCCAGGTGCGGTCGGTGCCGGTGGGGTAGCGGAGCGTCTTGAGCGGGATCGCCAGCTCGGCCTCCCAACCCCTCGGCGTGATCTGGGCCCTCACGGTCCAGTCGCCGTCCCAGTTCGGGTTGAACGCGCTGATGCCTCCGCGCTGGGATCCGCCGCCGCCCTGGCGGAACGTGAGGCCGCTCGTCTGCCCTTCGCCCGCGACCTGGCCGTCGTACTCGATGCCGAGTGGGTTGGTGCCGAAGACGAACGCGTTCTGGCTGTCGTTGAACGTGTCGAGCGCGATGATCACCGAGTCGACGTCGGTCAGCGTGGCGTCCCGCTTCGCCTGCGCCTGGATGATCCTCGACGGGTCGCGGTCGAAGCAGACGATGCCGATGTAGACGTGGCCGTGTCCGATCAGGACGCGCACCTCCGTCCGCTCGGTGGCGGGCGCCCCCTCGTCCGGATCCTGCCGGGTGAAGGTCGAGTGCGGCGTGACGGTCCCCCAGACCGCCTCGGTGACCAGGCCGTCCACGACGGGACCCACGGCCTCGGGGTCGAGACGGCCGGCGGCGAGCGTCGGGGGATCGGTGACGGCTGCGATCCCGGGCGCTGCGGCCGCCAGACAGGCGCAGACGGCCACGAGAACCCTGGAAGCCATGGCGGTGCTCGAGAGATCGGAGTCGGGGACACGGAAAGTCTACGGCACATCCACCCGGGGGGGCAACAGGGGAAGTGAGAAGTGAGAAGTGAGGGAGGATCACGCCTTTCTCATCAGCACGATGTCAGCTTCAATGATCTCCACCTCCGCTCCCCACCGCTTCCGGATGTACTCGAACGTCTCCCGTCCGTAGAAGCACACGTGCGTCAGGTCCCGGATGTAGTGCCAGTTCTCGAGCGCAGCCGGCTCCCGGATCGGCTTCGTCATGACGCCCAGCCAGCCGCCGGGCTTCAGCGCGCCGAACAGGCGATCCAGCTCGTCAGCCGGGCGGTGGAGGTGCTCGAGCACCTCGGTGGCGGTGATGAAATCGTACGTGCGCGACCAGACCGCCTCGTCCGGCGCGTAGAACCGATCGTAGAGCGCGACGCGCAGCCCGCGCTCCCGGAGCATCACCGCGAGCGCCGGGCCGGGGCCGCAGCCGAAGTCCAGCCCTGCCGCGTCCGGCGCGACCCGTGCCAGCAGCGGCTCGGCGAGGCGCGACAGGAACCGCCGGTACGCCGGGTCGTCCGGGTCATTCCGATGGGTGTCGTAGCGGGCCTTCTCGGCCGCCACGCCCACGCGCTCGTGCGGCGGCACGAAAACCAGCGCGCAGCGGCCGCACTGCCAGTAGCTGCGCGCCCGGTCCCGGTAGTACAGATCCGGCCCGGGCACTTCGCACAGCGGGCAGACGAGACCCAACCCACCGCCACGCCCGTTCTCACTTCTCACTTCTGACTTCTGACTTCTCACTTCTCACTTCTCACTTCCTTCTCCTCCCCCTCTTCCCGCTCTCCCAGTCCTTCCAGACGCCCATCGCCTTCATCTGATCGTCGAGGTCGCTCGTATCCATCAGCGCCTCGATCTGGGCGCGCGAGTGCCGGGGCAGTCGCTCGTCCATGTTCGCGAAGCCGAGCGTGACCGCCGCCGCGACGGCGGCGTTCAGCCGGAGCTGCGCCAGGTCCACCTTGTCGAACGTGTCCGACCGCGCGTGGTAGTTCGGCCCGTAGTTGGCCGACGCCTGGTTGGCCACCAGGTTCGGCACCCCCTCGATCATGAAGTCGAAGTTGTCGGTGCCGACGATGGGCGCGTCGATCTGCTCGAAGGGACCGAGACCCTCGATCGGCTGGAGCGCGCGCTCGACGAGCGGGACGAGGTCCGGGCGGCCGTTGGTGAAGAAGCCGGTGATCCGCCCGCTGCCGATGTCATAGGAAGAAGCCATGACGTGGCCGTCCATCTCCGCGGCGTGAGCGATCGTGTACCCCCACGATCCCACCAGGCCCTGCTCCTCGCCGTTGAACAGCGCGAAGCGGATCGTCCGTCGCGGCGTGATGCCGAGCCGTGCCATCTGGCGGGCGACGTCGATGACGGCCGCGACGTTGCACCCGTTGTCCAGCGCGCCCGTCCCGAGGTCCCACGAGTCCAGGTGCGCGCCGATCACGACGACCTCGTTCGCTCGCTCGCCGCCGCGGATCTCCCCGACGACGTTGTAGGATTCGTAGGCGCCGCCGGCGTCGACGTCGAGCCGGGCGGTGAGGGAGACGCGCGCGCCGCCGCGCAGCAGCCGCAGCGCGCGCGCGGCGTCCTCGCGCTGCATGACGATCAGCGGGTGCGTGTTGTCGGGTCCCCGCGACGCGTTGTGCCGGTACAGCAGACCGCTGGCGCGCGAGCCCATGTAGACCATCCCCGCGACGTCCGCCGGCAGGAACCGTCCCTCGATCGCGGTCGCCTCGGCGTAGTCCGCGAACAGGTCCTCCAGGTTCCTGAGCTCGCTCGTCTCGACGAGCACCCACGCGCCCTTCGCGGCGGTGCCGAGCCGCTGGAGGTCCTGGTCCGAGCCGCGGCCGCCGTCCACGAGCGGCGCGGCGAGGCCGCCGGCCGGCGTGTCCGCCGAGAAGGGCATCGCCGCGACGCGCGGCGTGAACGCGACGTCGCCGCCGACCTCGGCCGCCGCCGACCGCTCGAGCCAGCGCGCCGGCATGGCGAACGGCTCTTTCTTTGCCGCGACGCCCGCCTCGTGGAAGGCTTCGAGCGCCCAGTCCACCGCCCGCAGGTTCGCCGGCGATCCGGTCGGCCGTCCGCCGACGCGGTCGGTCAGCGCCGCGAGGTCCTCCTCGAGCGGCGTGTCGCGCAGCATCGCAGCGACGAGCCGCTCGACATCGTCTGCGGCGCGCCCGACGAGGGTGTCGGGCGTGGCGAGCCAGAGGACGGCGGCGAACGAGAGGGAGGCGGCAATCGCGCGCTTCATCGGGGCGCTCCTGAGGAATGAGGGATGTCGGTGGGGAAGCGTAGCGCCGCGGCCGCCGGCTGGCAAGCGCGCGGTCGCCGCGCGGCCGGCGCCTGGCTAACGCGCGGCGACCGCGCGGCCGGCGGCTGACAAGCGCTCGGCCAGCGGCGCGGCCGGTGGCTGGCAAGCGCTCGGCGACCGCGCGGCCGCCGATTGGCCAGCGTGCAGCTACCGCGCGGCCGGCGGCTGGCCAACGCGCGGCGACCGCGCGGCCGGCGGCGGTCTGGATACCGCTCCGCGAACCGGTCCGGGGGCGCGGAAAAACGCGCCTCCCGGCGTGATCAAGCACATGCGGCGCAGGTCCGTGACCTGCGCTGAGTTTTGGCCTTCGGCGCGTTTTACTCGATCCCGATCGCGCCTCCTCACGGTTCGCGTCGCGGCATCCGGACCGCCGCCGGCCGCGCGCCAACGCGACGGCGAGCCCGGCTTGCGCCCGCTCGCCGCATCTGACAGCATTAGCCCCGGCAGGCGCCCGCGCTGGCCGCGAGCGCCTTTCACCCACATTCAACTTACCGAGGAGTACCGGCAATGGTCCACCGGACGCGTCGTTTCGCTCTGATGGGCGGCGGCCTGCTCGTCGCCGCCACGGTCGTCGCGGCCTGCGGGCCCCGCGTCGAGCCCGCCACGATGGTGCTGCAGAACGGCAAGATCGTCACGGTCGACGACAGCAAGCCCGAGGCCCAGGCGATGGCCATTCGCGGCGACCGCATCGTCGCCGTCGGCACCGACGAGGAGATCGCGCCCTACGTCGGCGAGGGCACCGAGGTGATCGACCTCGCCGGCCAGCTCGCGATTCCGGGGTTCATCGAGAGCCATGGCCACTTCACCGGCGTCGGCCAGGCGAAGCTGGGCCTCGACCTGATGCGCGCGAGGAACTGGGACGAGATCGTCCAGGACGTGGCCGACGCGGCGGCGGCGGCCGAGCCCGGCGCGCTCATCACGGGTCGCGGGTGGCATCAGGAGAAATGGGACATGACGCCCGAGCCCAACGTCGAGGGCTTCCCGACGCACGACAACCTCAGCGAGCTGTCGCGGAACAATCCGGTCATCCTGACGCACGCGAGCGGCCACGCGACGTTCGCCAACGCCAAGGCGATGGAGATGGCCGGTATCACCCGCCGCACGCCGAACCCCGACGGGGGCGAGATCCTCAAGGATCGCCGGGGCAATCCCATCGGTGTGTTCCGCGAGCGCGCCTCGGGGCTGCTCGGCCCGGTGCGCGCGGCGGCGCGCGAGAGGATGACCGCCGAAGCCCGCGCGGCCGAGGCCCGCAACGTCGTGCGGCTGGCCAACGACGAAGCGCTGTCGAAGGGCGTCACCAGCTTCCAGGACGCCGGGTCCGGCTTCGACACCATCGATCTGTTCAAGCAGGTCGTCGACGAAGGCGGCATGGGCGTGCGGTTGTGGGTCATGATCCGGACGGGCAACGAGCAGCTCGCCGAGAGCCTCGCGAAGTACCGGACGATCGGCTACGGCGACAACCACCTGACCGTGCGCGCGATCAAGGTGACGATCGACGGCGCGCTCGGGTCGCGCGGCGCCTGGCTGCTCGAGCCCTACGCCGACCTGCCGGGCAGCACCGGGCTGAACACGACGCCGGTCGACAGCGTCAGGGAGACGGCGAAGCTGGCGATCGCGAACGACGTCCAGTTCTGCGTGCACGCCATCGGCGACCGCGCCAACCGCGAGGTGCTCGACATCTACGAGGAGGCGTTCAAGGCGAACCCCGGCAAGACCGGGCTGCGCTGGCGTATCGAGCACGCGCAGCACCTGAGCGCCGCCGACATCCCGCGGTTCGGCCAGCTCGGTGTGATCGCATCGATGCAGGGCGTGCACTGCACGTCCGACGCGCCGTACGTGACCGAGCGCCTCGGTCCGGAGCGCGCCGAGGAAGGCGCCTACGTCTGGCAGAAGCTCATGCAGACCGGCGCGATAGTCGCCAACGGCACCGACGCACCGGTCGAGGACGTCGACCCGATCGCGAGCTACTACGCGACGGTGAGCCGCACGCTGAAGGACGGGTCGGTCTTCTATCCCGATCAGCGGATGGGCCGGATGGACGCGCTGAAGTCCTACACCATCAACGGCGCGTTCGCCGCGTTCGAGGAGGACGTGAAGGGATCGATCACCCCGGGCAAGCTGGCCGACGTGACCGTGCTGTCGAAGGACATCCTGACGATTCCCGAGCACGACATTCCGACCGCTGAGGTCATGTACACGATCGTCGGGGGGAAGGTCGCGTACAGGAGATAGGCGACAGGCGGACTTACCCGCGAAGCCGGTCCAGGATCCCGCTCGCGATCCAGATACCGCCGGAGGCGGCGAGAACGATTCCGGTCGACTGCCGGAGTGTCGATCAGGGACTTTCGCCACCGCGCGCGTTGACTATGAGGACTACCACTGAGGTCGGACCATGAAGATGCACAACCCGCCGCACCCGGGCGAAGTACTCAAAGAGCTGTGCCTCGAGCCGCTGGGACTGTCCGTGACCGACGCCGCGAAGGCGCTCGGCGTGAGCCGCAAGACGCTGTCGAGCATCCTGAACGGTCGCGCCGGCATCAGTCCCGAGATGGCCGTTCGTCTGTCGCTGGCCTTCAATACGACCGCCGAGAGTTGGCTGAACCAGCAAGTGCAGGACGACCTCTGGCACGCCGAACGAAAACGCAAGAAACTCCGGGTCCAGCGGCCCTTCGCTGCGTGAGAAGCCGCCCAGTCGATTCCGGCTGACTACTGGCGAGGCGGAGAGCCCGGTGAACGGCTGGCCGTCGTGATTGCCGACGGAGGCTGCTCACTTGCGCTCGAAGATGATCGCCTTGATGTCTGTCGTTCCAATGTTCTCCACGCGGTGGGTCCAGGGCTCGTGCTTCATGGCATGCCCGTCCGGTATCTCCAGCTCCACGGATTCACCATCGGGAAGATGAATGCGAGCCTTCCCCCCGGTGATGAAATAGACCATCTCGTTCGGGTGCGAATGCTCGATGTCGCTCGTCCCGGCGCGCAGCGACATTTCCACGATCCGAAAGTTCCCATCCTCGAGAAGCAGGCGGTAGTGATTCGGTGATACCTTGATCGGGTCTTTGTATTCCACGCCTCGTCTCCTTTCAATCAGGTGCTGTCGAAGAAGTCGCGAACCAACGCGCATCGGCCAGGACGACCGATTCGTCGATCTGCCGCTCGGGAACCGTCCAGTAGCGCCGCAACAACGCCTCCTTCTGCGGCGCACTGACGAGCCGGAAGCCGCGGCCCTGATAGAACTTCACCGCCCAGGCCGCGGCCTTCCAGGTGCCCACGAGCATGGGGCGATCGGTCTGACCCCGAACATGCGCGAGAAGCGCCGTGCCGGCTCCCGTGCCCCGATTCGCGGTGCGGGTGTAGGCGTGCCTGATCAGCGCGACGTCGCCGACGTGTTGGAGCCCCATGACGGCCAGAAGCCGCCCGCCTTCGAAGAACCCCCAGAACAGGACCCCGTCATCGACCTCCCGGCGCAGCTCTTCCCCGGACATGTACGGGTCTTTCCAGCAGTCCGCGGCGATGACGCCGCGATACGCCGCGGCCGCGTCGTTGACCACCGAGCAGACGTCGTCGAGCTCGTCCGGCTCGCATTGGCGGATCATCGCGTTGCGTGGACGGCGCCCCTTGATGTCGCGGAATGGCACGTGCGTGAGAGCGGGCCCGGGCCGTCGTTGTCGGGATCCGCGACGCTGGCGTTCTCGGTCTCGTGGACACGGACATTGTAAGCCGGTCCGCCGGATTCCAGCCCGCCCTACAGGGCCGACGCGATCGCGTCGGCCACCTCCCTGGTCGTCGCGCGCCCCCCGAGGTCGGGCGTGCGCGGCCCGGCGTCGACCAGCACGCGTTCGATCGCGCCGACCACCTCGTCGTGCGCGGCGCGGGCGCCCAGGTGGTCCAGCATCAGCGCGCCGGCCCAGATCGCCCCGATGGGATTGGCAATCCCGCGGCCGGCGATGTCGGGCGCGGATCCGTGGATCGGCTCGAACATGGACGGGTAGCGCCGCTCGGGGTTGAGGTTCGCGCCCGGGGCGAGGCCGAGGCTGCCGGACACCGCGGCGCCGAGATCCGTGAGGATGTCACCGAAGAGGTTCGACGCGACGATGACGTCGAGCGTGGCCGGGTCGGTCACCATGCGGGCGGCGAGCGCGTCCACGTGATAGGGACGCCACTCGACCGCCGGATACTCGCGCGCGACGTCTGCCACGACCTCGTCCCACAGCACCATGGCGTGCTGCAGCGCGTTCGATTTGGTGGCGCTCGCCAGGCGCCGCCGGGGCCGGCGGGCGGCCATCTCGAAGGCGAACCGGGCCACCCGCTCGATGCCGCGGCGGGTGAACAGGCCCGTCTGCTCGGCGATCTCGTGCGGCGTGCCCGCGTGGAGCCGCCCGCCGATGCCGGCGTACTCGCCTTCGGAGTTCTCCCGGACGCAGACCATGTCGACGTCGCCCGGGGTGCGGCCGGCGAGCGGTCCTGGCACGCCTGGCAGGAGGCGCATCGGCCGCAGATTCACGTACTGCTCGAACCGCTGGCGGATCGGCAGGATGAGCTCCCACACCGAGACGTGGTCGGGCACGGCGGGATCCCCGACCGCGCCCAGGTAGATCGCGTCGAACTCACACAGGCGGTCGAGGGCGTCCGGCTCCATCATGCGCCCGGTCCGCCGATAGAAGTCGCATCCCCACGGAAACTCGACGAAGGTCAGGTGCAGGCCATGCCGGGCCGCCGCGCGCTCGACCACCGCCACGCCCGCCGGGATGACCTCGCGGCCGATCCCGTCGCCCGGGATCACCGCCACGCGAACAGGATCCGCCATGGCCGTCACATGCCCGGCGGCGTGAACCGGCCGTCAACGGCGGTCCAGCCGCCGTCGACCAGCAGCAGCGCGCCGGTGACGTAGCTGGCCGCGTCGGACACGAGGAAGATCGTCGGCCCGGCCATCTCGTCGGCCTGCGCCCAGCGGTTGAAGACGGTCTTGGCCGCGTAGGCGGCGTACCACTCCGGCTTCGCCTTGATCGGCGCGGTCAGCGGCGTTTCCACGACCCCCGGACCGATCGCGTTGACGCGCACGCCGTGCGGCCCGAACTCGGCGGCCGCCGCCCGCACCATCTGCACGATGCCCGCCTTGGTGGCCGCGTACACCGCCTGCCCCGGCTCGACGACCTGCGACCGGATCGACGAGAACAGCACGATGCTCCCGCGCTTCTGCGCCGTCATGATGCGGCCGGCCGCCTGGAGCACGTGGAAGTTGCCCTTCAGGTTCAGCGCGAGCACCCGATCGAGCTCCTCCTCCTGGTACGCGAGGATCGGCTTCCGCACGTTGATGCTCGGCGTGCTGACGGCGATGTCGAGGCTGCCGTGGCGCGACCGGACGTCGTCGAACGCGCGGTCCACGGCGGCGCCGTCGCGGATGTCGAGCGCGCCGGCCTCGCACGCGCCCCCCTCGGCCTGCGCCCGTGCGGCGACGCGCCGGGCGGCCTCCTCGTTGATGTCGAGGCAGGTGACGCGGGCGCCGTGACGCGCGCACCCGAGGGCCACCGCCTCACCGATGCCCGATCCGCCCCCGACCACGACCGCCACCTTGCCCGTGAGGTCGAACAAGCCATGTGTCGCCATGATGTCTCCTGATCCAACCAACGTGGGGCTCCGCCCCACACCCCCGCTCGGTCGCTCTTTACTTAGGGCTCGCGGGGCCCTACCCCCGCTCGCTCACGCGCTTCGCGCGGCGGCCCGTGGCCTTGCCCGCGGCCCAGGCCGCCGCGGGTCTTTCCGAGGCTCATTCCGTGGTTCATTCCGTGGTCATTCCCTACCCGCCCCGCGCCCCGCCTTCGCTCTTCGAGCTTTGGCGAGGCTCGCCGTAGCCTGGCCCGATTCGCCAGCCAGGCGGAGGCGGCGCTCCCTCGCCCTTCGGCACGGCTCAGGGCGTCCCGAGCGGAGTCGAGGGACGCGGGCCGCGCCGGGCGCGGCCTTGAGGCTACCAGCCCGTCTCGTGCGATGATGCCGGTTGCCCCCTCCGCACGATCGCGGTGACCGCAAACGCGACGGCGGCACCGGCCAGGCCGGCCAGCGCCGGCGTCAGCACGCCGAAGCCACGGCCCGCGGTCCAGAGCTGCAGCGCCACGACGATGACGACGCCGGCGGCGATCGCGGCCAGCGCGTCCGGCACGCCCGGCCGCCGGCTGTAGAGCCCGGCAACCACCGGCACGAACAGGCTGACGCCGAGCAGCGTGTAGAAGATGCTGAGCGCGCCGATGACGGTCGGCGACACGATGGCGAGCATCACGCCGAGAGCGCCGCCGCCGACCGCCGCCCCGCGCGCCACCGCCAGCACCTGCCGGTCGCTCGCGGCGGGATTGACGAAGCGGCGGTACAGATCCTGGGACAACGACGTCGCCAGCATGAAAAGGATCGCATCGGCCGAGCTGACCTCGGCCGAGAACAGCGCCGCCAGCCCGATGCTGCCCACGAGCGGCGGCAGGTTCTCGGTGAGGAGCGTCGGCAGCGCCAGCTCCTGGTTCGGCAGATCCGGGTGCAGCGCGCGGGCGATCATGCCCAGCAGCGTCGGGACGAAGGCGAACAGCAGCAGCGCCGCCGCGTTCGCCCCCACACCCAGCCGCACGGCCCGATCGTCGCGGGCGCCATACACCTTCTGCAGCAGGCCCGGCGAGACGATGAACGCGGGCCCCAGCATCGCCAGGTAGATCCAGCCGGACTGGCCGCCCCGCGCGAAGTTCCAGAAGCCCTCGTCCGTGACCGCGACGGCGAGACCGTCGAGTCCGCCGGCCGCCCCCAACGTGAGCGGCAGGGCCAACAGGAAGCCCACCAGCAGGACGACGAGCTGCACGAGATTCACGGAGGCCGAGGCGAGCAGGCCCCCGGCCGTGAAGTAGGTCGTCATCACGGCGCCGCCGATCAGACATCCGGCGAACTTCGGGATGCCGGCCACGACGTTGAGGACCCAGGCGAGGGCGATGAGCTGACCGGCGAGGATCGCCAGGGTGCCGAGCCAGAGCAGTACCGCGATGACGGCCCGCACGCTGCGGCCGTAGCGCCACTCCAGGAAGTCGCCGACCGTGCGCAGGTCGTGGCGGGCAGCGAGGCGCCGGATGCGCGGGCCGACCCACAGGGCGAGGACGATCGAGCCGAGACCGGCCGAGCCGACCCACCACCACGCGCTGAGGCCGTCGCGGTAGCCGAGACCCGCCGCCCCGACCGTCGAGCCGGCGCCGATGTTGGCGGCGAGGACCGTCGCGAAAATCAGGCCGGGACCCAGGTGGCGGCCCGCCACGAAGAAGTCGCTCGATCCCTTCACGCGTCGTCCGATCCACAGGCCGAGCGCGATCAGGACACCGGAGTAGGTGACGAGCAGCGTCAGATGCAGCATCGCGGCGTCAGAAGGTCGGCGGAGTGTTGATCCAGAGCAGCACGGCCTCGCTGTCGCCCGGGTTGAACCACCGGTGTCCGTGGGTGCTCTCGAACCAGAAGCTGTCGCCTTCGCGCAGCAGGAAGCACTGCACCTCGTCCAGCCAGACTTCGAGCGTGCCCGCCACCATATGGATGAACTCCTCTCCCTGGTGCGAGTAGGCGCCCTCGCTTCCCGCGAGCGGCGCGACCCGGAACAGCATCGACTCGAGCATCGTGGCGCCCGTCGACAGCAGCTCCATCCGCACCCCCGGATCCACTGAGAGGATCCGGCGGTCGGCCGGTCGCACCAGGCGCCCCTGGTGGGGCGGCGTGTGGAACAGCTCCATCACGGTCGTGCCGTAGGCGACGGCGAGCCGATGCAGCGTCGCGACCGAAGCGTTCGCCTGCGACCGCTCGAGAGCGCTGAGGAAGCCGCCCGAGATGCCGGCGTGGCGGGCGGCCTGGACGATGCCCAGGCCGCGCCGCTGGCGCAGGCGACGCAGCGTCGGACCGAGCGGCCGCCGCTCGCCCCCCGACCGGGTCGCGCGCGGTGTGCCACCCAGCGCCCGCTTGATGCCCGGCACGTTGAGCCGCTGCACGTCACGCAGGTATTTGATGCGTTTGAGGACCTTCAGGAGGGCGGGGCTGTAGAGGCGGTAACGCCCGTTGCTGCGCACGGGCGTCACGAGCCCGACGCTTTCCCACAGCCGCAGCGTGGATGGACTGACGCCGAGAATCCGCGCCGTCTGGCCGACCGTCAGGAAGCCGACGCGCGCCGGCGCGGCGCGGTGGCGCGATCGGGTGCGTCCGTCCTGGCGCGAAACGTTCGGTGGCACTGAGTGGTCCGTCGCCGAATGACGGCGGCGTTCGGCCGGTGATGCTTCCCGCCTGGCGGCGCTGCTCCTCCCTCAAGCAAGTATGCTCAATATCCGCGGTCGGCGCCTTGCCAGGCGAGCGGCGGGCGCGTGCGCGTCGGATACTAACCGAACGGACGGTGTTTGACAACCTTACAGCTTTGCGATAAGAACGCGGCTCATGCCCCGTCACGCGCCCGGTGCCGTGGTCGATCGCGTGCTGGCGTCCGTCGACGACCTCGCCGACGAGCTGGTGGCCTTCACGTCCGAGCTGATCCGCGTGCCGACGGTCAACCCGCCGGGGGCGGAGTACGCGGCGTGCGCGCGCCTGATCGGCAACCGTCTCGCAGCGAGCGGCTTCGATGTGGACTACGTTGCGGCCGAAGGGCGTCCCGAGCACACGCCCGCCCATCCGCGCGTGAACGTCGTCGGGCTTCGGCGCGGCCGCGCGCTGCGCCCGCTCGTGCACCTCAACGGGCACGTCGACGTCGTGCCCGCCGGTGCGGGCTGGACCCTGGACCCGTTCGGCGGCACGGTGCGCGATGGCCGCATCTACGGCCGCGGCGCGTGCGACATGAAAGCGGGGATCGCCGCCGCCGTGTACGCCGCCGAAGCGATCCGGCGGGCGGCGGTCGAGCTGGCCGGCTCGATCGAGATCAGCGGGACCGTCGACGAGGAGAGCGGGGGCTTTGCCGGCGCGGCCTGGCTGGCCGAGCAGGGGCGCCTCAACGCCGACCGCGTCGACTACGTCATCATCCCCGAGCCGCTCAACGTCGACCGCATCTCGATTGGGCACCGGGGCGTCTACTGGTTCGAGGTGACGACGCACGGCCGCATCGGGCACGGCAGCATGCCGTTTCTCGGCGTCAGTGCGATCGAGCACATGGGGGTGCTGCTCGACCGCGTCCGGCGCGAGCTGCTGCCGCCCCTGGCCGGCCGCACCACCGCCATGCCGGTCGTGCCCGCCGGCGCCCGGCACGCGACGATCAACATCAACGGGATCGAGGGAGGACAACCGGTCGGCGGCATCCAGACGCCGTGCGTGGCCGACCGCTGCCGCGCCGTCTTCGACCGCCGCTTCCTGCTCGAAGAGGACTTCGACGCGGTCCGCGCGGAGCTGGTGGCGCTGCTCGAGCGCGCCGCCCGCGACACGCCGGGGCTCCGCTACGACCTGCGCGATCTGATGGTCGTGCATCCGGTCCGGACGCCGGACGGGTCGCCGCTCGTGGCCGCGCTGGAGCGCGCCATCCAGCGGGTGCTGGGGCGCCCGGCGGCGCAGGTGGCCAGCCCTGGTACCTACGACCAGAAGCACGTGGATCGGATCGGCGGCATCCGGCACTGTGTCGCCTATGGTCCGGGGATTCTCGATCTGGCGCACCAGCCCGACGAATGGTGCAGCGTGGACGACCTGGTCAACGCCACACGGGTCCTGGCCCTGGCCATCCTGGAGCTCACCGGGACCATCTGAGGCGGCCTTTCAGCCCGTCGAACACCCGGTCGTCGAACTCGGATGCGACGAGCGGCGTCACCGCCACGTACCCGTCGAGCGCCGCCTGCACGTCGCTGTCCGACTCGGCTGCGGTGGGCTGCTGAAACATGCTCCAGAAGTAGCGCCGGCCCCAGGGCGTCCGGCGCTCATCGAAGCGCTCCGATCCGCCGCGCCGGCTCTGGCGGACCAGCTTCAGGCCCTTGAGCGCGCCGGCCGGTCCCGCCGGAACGTTGACGTTCAGGAAGACGCCCGGCGGCAGCCCGTCGCGCTTGACGCCGCCGGCCACCTCGGCGGCGGCCGCCGCGGCCGGTCCATAGTCGGGGTGTCCGGCGATGTCGAGCGATGCCGCGATGGCCGGGATGCCGTGCATGGCCGCTTCGCGCGCCGCGGCCACGGTTCCCGAGATGTAGGCGTTCAGGCCGAAGTTCGATCCGCGGTTCACGCCCGAGACGACGAGATCGGGCGGCTCGGGCAGCAGGCGGGCGAGCGCCAGCCGCACGCACGAGGCCGGCGTGGCGGAGAGACCGACGGCGGAGCGCCCGCCCGCGAGCGGTACCTCGTCGGCGTAGATCGGGTCGCTCAGGGTGATGGCGTGACCGGTGCCGCTGTGATTCTCGAGCGGCCCGATGATCGTGACCTCCCCGATCGCCGCCAGTGCGTCGGCGAGCGCGGCCAGCCCCGGCGCCCGCACGCCGTCGTCGTTGGTGACGAGGATGCGATACGGCCGAGGCGCCTGGCTGGCGGCGGGCAGAGTGAGGGCGGCGATCAGGGCAAGCGCGAGCAGGACGGCCACCGGCGGGGCGGGCGAGCGGCGGCCGCACGTCCGGCCGCGGGCGGATCGAAGGGTCACGGTCATGCGACCTCCTCAGTCGAGTGACGACCTGACGGTTTCGATTGACAACCTTACACTTTTCATGTAACTAGCGTGAGATCCTTTCCGCGATGGCAGCCACTCGCTGGCTTGCGCTCGGCCGTCCCGTCCACGCGCTGGCCGCACGTGCGGTCGTGCTGCTCGTCGCGTGCCTGGCGTATGGCGGAACGGGATCAGGACAGGGGGCGCGCCCCGCGGACCACGTGGTCCTCATCTCGGTCGATGGCCTTCGGCCCGACTATTATCTGCCGACCCAGGCGCGCGCCGTCCGGACGCCGGCACTCGACGCGCTGCGGGCCCGCGGGAGCTGGGCCGAGGCCGTCATCGGGCAGTATCCCTCGCTCACCTATCCCTCGCACGCCTCGATTGCCACGGGCGTGCGGCCGGTTCGGCACGGAGTGGCGCAGAACACGCGGTTCGATCCGGCGGCGGGCTCGTCCGCCTGGATCTTCGAAGCCTCCGCCCTCAAGACGCCCGCGATCTGGGACGCCGCGCGGGCCGCGGGCCTGACGACGGCGGCGGTGTCGTGGCCGGTGACGGTCGGGGCGGCGATCGACCAGTTGATACCGGAGACGCACCAGGCGCCGCCGAACAGCACCTGGCTCGACCTGGCTCGGCGCGAGTCCACGCCGGGCCTCGTGGACGCCGTGGTGGCGCGGCTTGGCGGTTTCGGCCCGAACGACAACCGGGATCCGGTCGAGCGGGATCGATTCGCGGCGACGGCCGCTGCCCACATTCTCGAGACGCACCGGCCGAACCTCCTGCTGGTCCACCTCGTCGAGACCGATTACGCCCAACACGCTGCCGGCCCCGGCACGGAGACGGCGCTGGCCGCCGTGGCGCGTGTGGACGCGCGCATCGGCGAGATCATCCGGGCCATCGAGCAGGCCGGCATCGCCGGCCGCACGGCCGTCGTCGTGACGGGGGACCACGGGTTCTACCGCGTGCACTCCGCGTTTCAGCCCAACGTCGTCCTGCGGGAGGCCGGGCTGCTCGAGGTCGACCAGGCTGGCCGCGTCGTGCGCTGGCGTGCGATCGCGCACCGATCGGCGATCCGGATCGCGGATCCGTCCGACGCCGCGCTCGCGCGACGGGTGGAGGGGCTCTTCGAGGAGCTCGCCGAGGGCCGCTACCGTGGCCTGTTCCGCGTCGTGGGGCGGGAGCAGATCGCGTCGCTCGGCGGCGATCCCGACGTCCTGCTGATCCTCGAGCCGGTCGAGGGGTACACGACGGCCGCGGGCTTCGACGGGGGCTTTCTCGTGCCCGCCGGCCGGGGCGGGGATCACGGGTATCTGCCCACGATGCCGGCCATGTACACCGGTCTCATCCTCGCCGGGGCGGGGATCCGCCGGGGGACGACGATCCCGCTGGCGCGGCAGGTGGACATCGCGCCGACGATCGCCCGCCTGCTCGGCTTCGAGCTCCGGGGTGTCGACGGGGTACCGATGGTCGGGGTTCTCGACGAGGGGGCGGCGCGAACGGAGCCGGCGGCGGCTGCCGCTCGCCGGTTTTGACGAGGGATTGTGGCGGGTTTCGCCAAGAGGGGGCCGCGTCCGGCTGAGCCGGTCGCGACGACACAGGAGAACCGACGATGCGAAGGTCATGGATGACGGCGTTCGCGCTCGTGACCGCCGTGGCGTGGCTGCCGGCGACGGCCGGCGCGCAGGCCACCGGCGCGATTGCGGGGGTGGTGACGGACGAATCCGGTGCCGTGCTGCCGGGCGTGACGGTCGAGGTGACCAGCGACGCGACCGGGCAGGTGCGCACGGCCGTGTCGGGCGGTGACGGCTACTACACCGTGCCGCTGCTGACGCCGGGGCGGTATCAGGTGCGAGGCACGCTGTCGGGCTTCCGCACCGTGGTGCGCCAGGGCGTGGTGGTGACGGTCAACGACACCGCGCGGGTGGACGTGCGGCTGCAGGTCGGCGAGGTGACCGAGAGCGTGACGGTGGTGGGCGAAGCGCCGCTCATCGAGACGACGCACGCGACGATGGGCATCGTGATCGACGAGCGGAAGGTCGTGGAGCTGCCGCTCAACGGCCGCAACTTCACGCAGCTCGGCACGCTCATCCCGGGGGTCGTCGCGCCGCCGTCCAACCTTGGCGGTGCGGAGGGTGACGCGACGCCGGGCGGTTTCGGCGCCACGACCGCGGGCTTCAACGTCAACGGCATGCGCAATCAGTCGAACAACTTCCTGCTCGACGGGACCAGCAACAACGACACCTTCAATACGGGCTTCGTGCTGCGGCCACCGCCTGATGCGATCCAGGAGTTCAAGATCCTCACGCACTCCTACAGCGCGGAGTACGGGCGCAGTGCGGGCTCGGTGGTCAACGTCGTCACGAAGTCGGGGAGCAACGAGTGGCACGGCGCCGCGTGGGAGTTCAACCGCGACGATACGCTCGAGGCGCGCAACTTCTTCGCGCCGGCGAACCAGCCCAAGCCGAAGCTGAAGCAGAACCAGTTCGGCGGCAGCCTGGGCGGACCAATCGTCAGGAACCGGTTGTTCGGCTTTGGCTACTACGAGGGCTTCCGCAACACGCGCGGCTCGACGACGTCGATCAACGTTCTGAGCGCGGCCCAGCGCGGCGGCAACTTCGCGGGCGGGGCGACGATCCGCGACCCGCTGACGGGGCAGCCTTTCCCCGGCAACGTGATCCCGGCGTCACGGCTGAGTCCGATCGCGCAGCGGGTGCTCGACGAGTTCGTGCCGCTGCCCAACAGCGGAAGCCGCTACATCGCCTCGCCGGACGTCGAGGACAACCGCGACCAGTTCGGGATCCGGCTCGACTACCAACTGAGCCAGAACCACTCGCTGCTCGGGCGCTACCTGCGCAGCCAGACCGAGCGCGTGACGCCGCCCATCACGACGCCGATCGCGCAGATCTCGAAGGCCACGCTCCAGGACGTGATGGTCTCCGACACCTACATTCTCAGTTCGAGCGCCATCAACGTCGCCCGGTTCGCCTACAACCGGATCAACGCCAACCCGGCGGTGACGAGCGGCCTCAAGAACTCCGAATTCGGCATCAACGTTCCGCACAACGTGCCTTTGGCGACGGGCCTGGCGTCGATGTCGATCTCCGGCTTCTTCGGCCTGGGCGATCCGCAGCAGCCGTTCGTCGAGCGCGTCAACGAGGTCTTCCAGATCACGGACGACTTCAACTGGTCCACGGGCCGCCACTCCTGGAAGTTCGGCGTGGACGTGCGCCGCGAGCACATGGTGATCGCGTTCGTCAACCGGCCGAACGGCGACTTCACCTTCAACGGCGTCCACACGGGCAACGGCGCGGCGGATTTCCTGCTCGGCCTGCCGGGGCAGTTCCGGCGGACCACCGCCAACTCCATCCAGGACGGCGTCGGCTGGCTGTACTCCGCCTACGCGCAGGACGAGTTTCGCGTCTCACCGCGTCTCACGCTGAACTACGGCGTGCGCTACGAGGTGTCAATCCCGTTCGCCGACAAGAACGACGCCCTCAACGCCTTCCGTCCAGGCCAGCAGTCGGAGCGCTTCCCCGAGGCGCCGGCGGGCCTGGTCTACCCGGGCGACCCGGGCGTGCCGAGGGGAACCTACGCCACCGACAAGAACAACGTCGCGCCGCGGGTGGCCGCGATCTGGGATCCCACGGGCAACGGTCGGACGAGCGTGCGCGCCGCCTGGGGACTCTTCTACGATGCGCTCGCCGGCCAGGGCGACTTCTTCCAGAACGGCGTGCTGGCGCCGCCCTTCACGCCGTTGCTCGAGGCCAACTCGCCGCCGCTGGCCCTGACGCTGGCCGACCCGCTCAGCGTCATCAGCGGCGGGCCCGCGGGCTTCCCGCCCGGCCTGATCTTCATCGGCTGGGGCGAGGACTTCACGGCGCCCTACGCCCACCATTTCAACGTGACCGTGCAGCAGCAGATCGGCGATCACCTGGGCGCCGAGGTCGGGTACGTCGGATCGCGCGGAAAGAATCTGCCGATCTTCATGGAGGTCAACCCGGGGCTCTTCACGCCGGGTCAGACGAGGCCCAGCGGCCGGAAGTTTCCGGCGTTCAGCCTGGTCCGTCCGACCTTTTCGGTCGCCGAGTCCTGGTACAACTCGCTGCAGGCGAGCGTCCGGATGCGGCCGGTCCGCGGGATCAACTTCCTGGCGTCCTACACGCTGGCGCACACCCAGGACCACGTGTCCGGCCTGAACATCGGCGGCGAGCGGCGGCCGGTGCTTCCCGTCGAGATCGGCAACCAGCAATCGATCGACGAGGCCCTCGAGTTCGAGAAGGGTGACGCGCTGTTCGATGTGCGGCACCGGTTCGTCATCAGCTTCGGTGTGGAGCTGCCCACGCCCGTGAACATGGGGGCGGTCGGCCGCCACCTGCTCGGCGGCTGGCAGGTCAACGGCATCGTCCAGGCCCAGACGGGGTTCCCGCTCACCGTGTACGACCCGGTGAGCACGATCCGCTTCCTGACCAACCGGCCCGATCAAATCTGCGACCCGAACGACAACGCGCCGCACACGGTGGAGCAGTGGTTCAACACCGCCTGCTTCGCGCGCCGGCCGCTCGCCGACACCGCCGAGCCCGGCCCGAACACCGCAGGCCGCAATACGGTCCGGGGCCCTGGGTTTTCGTCCACCGACCTGTCGCTGTTCAAGAACGTCGAGTTCGGCGGCGGGCACCGCCTCCAGCTCCGGATCGAGGCCTTCAACGTGTTCAACCAGGTCCGGTACAATCAGCCGGGCAGCCTGATCGGGACGCCGAACTTCGGCGTCATCACCAGTGCGGCCGACGGCCGGATCATCCAGCTCGGGGTGAAGTATCTCTTTTGACGGTGATGTGACCAAGGGCTCCAGGCGACGGGCTACGGGCTGCAGACCTGTCACGATCGCACGACGCCCCCGCGCACTGCCGATCCCCTCATCGTCAGGGGCTCGACGCGTGCACGGCGACGAGCGCCGGTAGCGTTGGCCGGCCTGAGGCCCGGAGCCTGAAGCCTGAGGCCGGACGTCACATCAGGGTGAGATTGAGCGATGTCATGACGACACGATTCATCGGGATCGCCAGCGCCCTGGCGTTGCTCTTCATTGCCAGTCCGCGGGGCGCCGCGCAGTCGCCAGCCCCCGCGGCAACCCCCGGGAGAGGCCTGACCCAGGTGGCCGGCGTCAAGGTGGGGCATCACACGCTCGAGACGCGTCCAACCGGCTGCACGGTCATCCTCACCGAAGCGGGCGCGACCGGGGGCGTGGACGTCCGCGGGGGCGCCCCCGGGACCCGCGAGACCGACCTGCTCGACCCGGTCAACCACGTGCAGGTCGTCCACGCCGTGGTGCTCTCGGGCGGCAGCGCGTTCGGCCTCGACGTGGCGACGGGCGTGATGCGCTACCTCGAGGAGCGGAACATCGGCTACGAGACGCGCGTGGCGAAAGTGCCCATCGTCCCCGCCGCCATCCTGTTCGACCTGGGCTTCGGCGGCGACGCGACGATCCGGCCCACCGCCGACTGCGGCTACCGCGCGGCGCAGGCGGCGACCGGGGGTCCGGTGGCCGAGGGGAACGTCGGCGCGGGCACCGGGGCCACGATCGGGAAGATGGGTGGCCCGGGTCGCTCGATGAAGGCCGGCGTCGGGACCGCGGCCATCACGCTGCCCGATGGTCTCGTCGTCGCTGCGCTCGTGGCGGTCAACGCCGTCGGCGACATCATCGACCCCGCGACGGGGCGGGTCATCGCCGGCGTCCGGACGCCGGACGGGAAGGGTCTGGCCGACGCGCGCGCGCTGCTGCGATCGGGCGCGGTCGGCCGCCCGGGTCCGCGGGCCGGCGAGAACACCACGATCGGCATCGTTGCGACCAACGCAAAGCTCGCCAAGGTCGAGGCGCAGAAGATGGCACAGATGGCGCACGACGGCTTCGCGCGCGCCATCTCGCCCACCCACACGCCCAGTGATGGGGACACCATCTTCTCGATCGCGACTGGTGCGTGGGAGGGCGAGGCGAACGTGTCGATCATCGGCGCTCTCGCGGCCGAAGCCATGGCCGACGCGATCGTCCGGGCGGCCACCGAGGCTGAAAGCCTGGCCGGCGTGCCGTCGGCGCGCGAGCTGGGCACGATCCCGGCGCACTTGAGGTGACGGGCCACCGTCCGCGTCGCGTCGGCCGTCGACGCTTTCTCCAGGACGCGATGAGCGTGGCCGGTGGCGCCGCCCTGGTGCTGCGGGGCCACGAGTCGCGTGCGGGCCAGGCGCCGGCGATCGTCACCGCACAGGGCGCGCGGCCGGCGATCGCCCAGGGCGTCGCGTCCGGCGACGTCTCCGACGGCCGGGCGGTCGTGTGGAGCCGCACCGACCGCCCCGCCCGGCTGGTCGTCGAATACGCGACGACCGAACGATTCGAGGACGTTCGTCGCATCAGCGGCCCCGCCGCGCTCGAGACGAGCGACTTCACGGCCCGCGTGATCCTGACGGACCTTCCGCCCGGGCGGCGCATCTTCTACCGCGTGCGCTTCCAGGATCTCTCCGATCTGCGCACCTGGAGCGAGCCAGCGGCCGGCAGCTTTCTGACGCCGCCCGGTCTCGACGCCCGGCGCGACGTGACCCTCGCCTTTTCGGCCGACGCGTGCGGGCAGGGGTGGGGCATCAACCCCGAGTGGGGCGGGCTGCGTCTCTACGAGACCATGCGGCGGGCCGCGCCGGACCTGTTCGTGCACCTGGGCGACACGATCTACGCCGACCAGCCGCTCCCGGCCGAGATCATGCTCGACGACGGCCGGGTGTGGCGGAACATCGTGACGCCGGCCAAGGCGAAGGTGGCCGAGACGCTCGAGGAGTACCGCGGCAATTACCTGTACAACCTGCTCGACGAGCACATGCGTCGCTTCAACGCCGAAGTGGGCCAGGTCGTGATCTGGGACGACCATGAGGTGCGGGACAACTGGCATGCCACCCGCCGGCTGGATCGCGACGATCGGTATGAGGAGAAGAGCGTGGCCCTGCTGGCCGCGCGGGCGCGGCAGGCCTTTCTCGAGTACAACCCGCTGCCGGTCGAGGCCGACGACCCCGAACGGATCTACAGGACGGTGCGCTATGGTCCGTCGCTCGAGGTCTTCGCCCTCGATCTGCGCAGCCACCGTGGCCCGAACAGCGAGAACCGGCAGGCCGCGCTGGACGAGGCGTCGGCGCTTCTCGGCGCGTCGCAGCTTCGCTGGCTGAAGACGCGGCTCGCCGCGTCGACCGCGACCTGGAAGGTGATTGCGAGCGACATGCCAATCGGCCTCGTGGTTCGCGACGGCCCGTCGTTCTACGAGGCGGTGGCCAATGGCGAGTCCGGCCCGCCACTGGGACGGGAGCTCGAGATCGCCGATCTGCTGCGCTTCATCCGGGATCGGCGGATCTCGAACGTCGTCTGGATCACCGCGGACGTGCACTACTGCGCGGCGCACCACTACGACCCGGCGCGCGCGCGGTTCACCGACTTCGCGCCGTTCTGGGAGTTCGTGGCCGGACCCCTCCACGCGGGCACGTTCGGGCCCAACGAGCTGGACCCCACCTTCGGCCCGGAGGTGCGGTTTCTCGGCATCCCGGAGGGGATGAAGCCGAACCGCCCGCCCAGCGACGGGCTGCAGTTCTTCGGGACCCTCCGGATCGCGGCGCGGTCCGAGGTCATGACCGCGAAGCTGCACGACCTTGCGGGCCGCGATCTGTTCAGCGTCGACCTCGAGCCCGGGCGCTGAACGCCAACTCCCAGCGGCCACAATATCAGGCCCGTTATGCGGCCCGAAACGAGAATTCTGTTCTCGTTTGCGGCGAGCCGCATAACGGGCTAGGCCGCGCACAGCGCGGCCCGCGAGGGAGCGGCGCGGGGCGTAGGGGTCCCCGCGAGCGACCGAGCCGGGGTCCGGGGCAGAGCCCCGGTCTAGTAGGAAGACTCCGACCGCCGCGGCACGACCGGCAGGAGGTAGTGGTCAAGTTTGACTTGACCACTACCCGGCAGGACCACGTGCGACGGGCGGTCGGCATCGTGATAGATGGCCTGCCGCGCCACGACCGTGTGCGTGTGCTGCCCCAGCGGCTCGCCCGTGTTCGGGTTGACGTCGAAGCGGGGGAAGTTGCTGCTCGAGATGTCGATCCGAATCCGGTGTCCCGCCCGGAAGAGATTGCTGGTTGGCTGCGGCTCGATCGTGAACGCATAGATCTGGCCTGGCGCCAGCGGGACGGGGCGCTCCCAGGATTCGCGGTACCGCGCCCGGATGATCCCATCGGTCAGGTTGAGCGCGTACCCGTCCGGGTAGTCCTCGTTCGGCGGGTACACGTCGATGAGCTTCGCCGTGAAATCGGTGTCGACCGCGGACGACGACGCCCACAGCCGCACGGTGAGAGGCCCGGTGATCTCGAGATCCTCCGCGAGCGGCGGCGTCTGAAAGACGAGCACGTCGGGCCGATCGGCGAGCGGCCGCAGGTCGCCCCGGCACGCCCAGAGATCGCCGCGACCGCGCTGGTCGAAGCCGCCACCCTGGATGAACCCCGCGAGCAGTGGCGTCTGCGTCCCACCGCCCACGGTGGGCACCGGGTTCGCGGGGTCGAAGGTGTATCGGCTCGGTGAAGAGGCGGCCGGGGGTCCATCGGGCCGGAGGCTCCCATCGGGATGCAGGTACCAGGCGGTCCAGCGCGTGCGGGCGAGCGGCCATTCGTGCTCGCTCCGCCAGTGTCCGCCGTGCTCCAGGCGGCCGTCGAGGTTCCGGCGGCCGCTCCCGCCGCCCATGACGAAGAGGCGGACCGGGGGCTCGTCGAGCACGCCCGTGTCGAGCCCTTTCAGGAACTGATCGTACCAACGCAGCCGCAGATCGTTCAGGTCGAGCGTCGCGTCCGGCCCGAAGTCGACGTCGCCCGCGTAGGTGCGGCCGAAGTCCTCGTACCCGTGCAGCCACGGGCCGATCACCAGGAGCTTCGGGGTCGCGTGCCGGCGCCGCAGCTCGGCGAACCGCGTGACGGTGGCCCACACGTGATGGCCGTACCACGACGTCTCCATGGCGATCGGCACGTCAGGGTAGCGGCCGACGTGCTCGGCGACGTTCCAGCCCGGGTGCTTCCAGAACTCGTCGTAGTCGCCGTGGTTCTGGGCCTCGATGAACCAGCGCTCGTAGCTCGGCGCCAGGCGGAGCGGAGACTCGCCCGGACGGATCGGCAGGCAGCGCATCCAGCGTTCGTGGTCCGCGAATTCCGCCTCGAACCGCCGGCGCGCCGCCGGGTCGCGCGCCAGCTCGTGACCCTCTCTCGCCGTCCTGTAGGCGTAAGGGAGCATCACGCCCAGCTCGAAGGCCCCGGCGTGGCGGACCGTGCGGTGGTAGTAGCTGTACCCGCCGTCGAGCAGAACCTGCGCTCGCAGGGCCGGCGGGTTTCGAAGAGCGAGCGCCTGCTGGTTGGCTGTCGAAAACGACAGGCCCATGGTTCCCACCTGACCGTCACACCAGGGTTGCGCGGCGATCCACCGGAGCGTGTCGCACCCGTCGTCGGCCTCGATCTCGGAGAGGAACCCCCACTCGCCCCCGGAATCGAAGCGACCGCGAACGTCCTGGAGCACGACCGCGTACCCGCGCCGGGCGAAGTAACGGGCGGTCTGGACGAGAAACGGCCGGCGGCGGTCGTAGGGCGTGCGCTCGACGAGCGCGGGGAACCGGGCATCGACCGGCCGACCCGAGCGCGCCGGCAGGTACACCTCGGTCACGAGGTGCTCGCCGTCGCGCATACCGACCCGCAGAGCGGGCTGCCGGTGGACGTCGTACCGGTGGACGTCGTACTGGATGGACGAGCCCTCGAAGTCGCGGCGGGTCATGTGGTCTTGCCAGCGAGCCGGGCGTAGAACGCCTCGGCCCGTTCGCGATTGTCGGTCGTCAGGAGAGACACGGCCGGTACCGCAGCGAGCGGCACCAGCGTCGTGACATACGAGGGATCGATGCCGGTCGCATGGTACGGCCCTGCGTACCAGACCAGCCCCGCCGCGTAACCGGCCGCGGTGCCCCAGAAGGCGCCAGCTTCGGTCGTGCGGCGCCAGTACATCACGAAGGCGACGGCGATCGCCGGTGGCACCACCATGGCGTAGCCGACGAGCAGCAGGTCGAGCAGGGACACCGCGCGGCTGGCGGCCACCCAGGCCAGTCCTGCCGCCAGCACGCCGTAGACCACGGTCGTCAGCCGGTACGCGCGCAGCTTGCGATCGGGAGACCAGTGCCGCGCGACGGGCAGCCAGTCGCGCACGAACATGGTGGCGCTCGACAGCAGCACCGGGCCGCCCGACGAGATGACGGCGGCGAGCACGGCGGCAAGCGCGAGGCTGCCGGCCCACGGATTGATATCGATCGCCACGGCCGTGATGTTCGCATAGCCGCGCAGGCCGGCGTCGAAGCCGTAGCGGGCAGCCGCCTGCATGCCGATCACACCGGCCAGCATCGGCATCAGCCCGGCCAGCACGCCGCCCAGCACGAACCCGGGCAGGAGGAGCCGCGGCGACCGCGCCGCGGTTGAGAAGTTGGCGTAGATGGAGGCGGCTGGCGTGTGGATCGCGGCCGCGAAGATCATGCCGAAGATCGGCACCCACCCGGCGCCGACGGGGCTCCACCAGGCCGCGAGATCCCGGTTGGCGCCCGCGAGGCGCGCGTCGATGGCGTCCGCCATCGCCGCCCATCCGCCGAGGTGTTCGACGCCCAGCACCGCGACCGTCAGGAAGCCCAGGAGCATCACGACCGAGTGGATCAGGTTCGTGGCGGCCGCCCCCCAGAGCCCGCCGAGCGCGGTGTAGCTCACCAGCACCACGGCGGCGATCGCGACGCCGGCGACCATCGGGATGCCCGTGAGCGCCTGGAGCATGGCCCCGATGACGTACGGCTCGATGACGTTCACCGCCAGGTAGAGCGTCTGGACGCACAGGCTGGTCAGCGCCTGGCTGCGTCGCGAGCCGTAGCGGAGCCAGAAGATCTCGCCGACCGTCTGCAGGCCGAGGCGGCGGTACCCACGCGCGAAGAACAGGCCGAACGTCGCGAGCGCCAGGAAGGTGGCGAACCCGTACCACCAGAGATACCAGACGCCGCCCACGACGACATCTCCCGCCACACCGTAGGTGCCGGCCCCGCCGATGCGCGTCCCGGCGAGCCCGACCGCCAGCATGCCGCTGCCGAGACCGCCGCCGGCCACGGTCCACTGGCGCGCGCTCGTGGTCCGGCGGGCGAACGCGGCGCCGACGGCCGTCACACCCGCGATGTAACTGAAGATGACAACGATGGGGATGGTCGACACGAGGCCACCATTCTACTCGCGGCTCGTTGTCGGGCGCTCTGTCCGCCGGCAAGTCGGCCCGGCGGATCGCGGGCGGCAGAGATCGCGTGGCGCCGCGCGAGGTGCGGGAATACGCTCGCAGCCGAATCCGCGGTGCTATACTGCGGCGCCAATATGGCGCCGATGTCGACCGCCGATGAAGGTCTGACGGGAGGAAGTCCATGATCGCAATGAAACAGTGGCGGCGTGGGTTCATCACGCTTCTCATCGTAACCGGCGCCGCGCTCGGCGCAGCCCGACTCCTGGCTCAGCCGGCGCCGCGCGGCGCGGCGTCCCAGCTCGTGCCGATGGGCACGACCAAGGGGATGCAGTACAGCCGGCTCGTGATCCGCAACGGGATGATGGTGAGCGGTCGCGGCACGCCCGCCGAAGGGCCGGTCGACATCGTCGTCGAGCGCGATCGGATCGTCGACATCATCCCGGTGGACGACGTGTCGCTGGGATCGTACGGGCGGTCGTTCAAGCGCGCCGAGGGCGACCGCGTCATCGACGCGACCGGGATGTACGTCCTGCCCGGGCTGGTGGATCTGCACGGCCACGTGCCCAGCAACAACGAGCGTGCCGGCGACCGGGGGCTGGAGTACGGCTACCGGCTCTGGCTGGGGCACGGCGTCACGACCCTGCGCGAGCCCGGCACCGGCGGCGGGCTGAAGCTGATGACCGAGCAGCGCCGGCTGAGCGAGCAGAACCAGATCGTCGCGCCGCGGCTCGTCCTCTACAAGCGGTGGCCGGGCGTGGCCCGCGGCGGTGATGCCGGTCACACCCCCGACGAGGCGAGAGCCCTCGTGCGGCGGTACAAGGAGGAAGGCGCGGACGGCATCAAGGTGAGCAAAGGGCCCGGCCACTACCCGGACGTGCTGGCCGCCATCTGCGACGAGGTGAAGACGCTCAGCATGAACGGCGTCGCGGTCGATCTCAAGGTGAGCGAGACCGACGCCGTCGTCGCGTCGAACGCGGGCGTCACGAGCATCGAGCACTGGTACGGGATCCCGGACGCTGCGATTCCCGGGACGCAGCATTTCCCGCCCGACTACAACTACTGGAACGAGCTCGATCGCTTCCGGTATGCGGGCAAGCTCTGGGCCGAAGCGGACCGCTACCCGGGGAGGCTGGGCGAGGTGCTCGACCTGATGATCAAGAACGGCACCATCTGGGATCCCACCATGGTCGTCTACGAGACCAACCGCGACTTCTCCCGCGCGGTGACGCTGCCGTGGCGGGCGCGGTACACGCATCCCGTGCTGCTCGAGTACTGGGAGCCGAACCCGGCGCACCACGCGTCGTATCACGCGGAGTGGAAGACCTCCGACGACCTCAACTGGAAGGAGAACTTCCAGATCTGGATGAAGTGGCTCCACGAGTTCTGGAAGCGCGGCGGCAAGGTGACGCTCGGGTCCGACGCCGGCTCGCTCCAGGCGCTCTACGGCTTCTCGACGATTCGGGAGTTGGAGCTGCTGCAGGAGGCCGGCTTTCACCCCATCGACGTCATCAAGATCGCCACGACGAACTCGCAGGCGGCGCTCGGGATCGAGGGCCTGGCCGGCCTCCGCATCGGCAACATCGCCGACATCATCGTCGTCGACGGCAACCCGCTCGACAACTTCAAGGTGATGTACGGCCTCGGGTACGACCGGTTCACCGCGGACGGCAAGAAAGAGCACCGCGGCGGCGTCCGCTGGACCATCAAGGCGGGCGTCGTGTTCGACGCGCCGGCGCTGTTGAAAGAGGTGGAGTGGTACGTCGAGCAGGCGCGCGGCCGGACCACGAGCCTGAACGGCCGGTGAAGGCGAGCGTCGTGGTGACGCGCCGCGCGCGACCGGACCCGAATCCCCTGGTTGCCCGTCGGTGTCGAGAAGCGCGGCGATCAGACCCGGGTTGAACCCCGCGCTCCCGACGGCGAGGACGAGCAGCTGGAGGCTCAATCGGGCGCCGCGAGCCAGCGCGCATCGGCCAGGACGACCGATTCGTCGATCTGCCGCTCGGGAACCGTCCAGTAGCGCCGCAACAACGCGTCCTTCTGCGGCGCGGTGACCAGCCGGAACCCGCGGCCCTGATAGAACTTCACGGCCCAGGCCGCGGCCTTCCAGGTTCCCACGAGCATGGGGCGATCGGTCTGAGCCCGAACGTGTGCGAGAAGCGCCGTGCCGGCTCCCGTGCCCCGATTCGCGGTGCGGGTGTAGGCGTGCCTGATCAGCGCGACGTCGCCGACGTGTTGGAGCCCCATGACGGCCAGAAGCCGCCCGCCTTCGAAGAACCCCCAGAACAGAACGCCGTCATCCACCTCACGGCGGAGCTCTTCCCCGGACATGTACGGGTCTTTCCAGCAGTCCGCGGCGATGACGCCACGATACGCTGCGGCCGCGTCGTTGACCACGGCGCAGACCTCATCGAGCTCGTCCGGCTCACATTGGCGGATCATCGGCTTGGCCAGGAGACTCTATCGCCAGCCGCGACAGCAGGCGCGTCCATTCGGCGGTCAGCCGGCTCGCTGCAATGTGTTACACTGTAACACATGAAGAGCACGTTGACGATCCGGCTTGACAAGGACCTGGAACGACTCCTCGACCGGATGTGCAAGCGGACCGGCCAGAGCCGCAGTGACATTGTCCGAGACGCGCTGCGCCGCGAGCTGGCGCTGCGCCGCTTTGAGGACATTCGCCGCCGCGTGCTCCCCTTCGCTGAGGCTCGGGGCTACCTGATCGACGAGGACGTCGTGCGGGATGTTTCGTGAGGGTGTTCCTCGACACGAATGTGCTCGTCGCGGCGTTTGCCACTCGCGGGCTGTGCGCCGATGTGACGCGGGTCGTCCTCGCTGAGCACCAGTTGATCACTGGTGAAGTCGTGTTGACTGAACTCCGCGAAGTGCTCCGCCGTCGCGTCAAGCTACCCGTGGCCGTCGTCGAGGACATCGTGGCGCTTCTTCGAGATCAAGAAGTCGTGCCGAAACCGCGTAGGCCCTCCGAAGTACCGGTCCGAGACCCTGATGACCGCTGGATTCTTGCTTCCGCGACGGCTGGACGAGCCGATGTGCTGGTGACGGGCGACCGGGATCTGCTCGACGTCGCAGACAAGGCCCCGTTACCGATTCCTGATCCTCGGGGCTTCTGGAATCTGCTGAGCAAGGCTTGACCCGCTTCCGGAATTCACCCGCTCAACCTCATTTCTGACGCGACACGACGATGTCCGCTTTGGTTGAACCGACGATCTCCAAGAGCTCTTGTGTTTCCTTTGCCGGCACCTTGTGCGTTGCGAGCACTTCCTTGAAAAGGGAGATCATGCGATCCCACTCCCGCTCCGTGATGTTCAGGTGAGCGTGAGATTCCCTCATCCCCCGACCGTGATATTGGCATGGTCCGCCGGTGGCTTGGCACACCATGGCGGTCACGTGGTACTTCAGATACGGGGGTGGCACACGCTTCCTCGCGGCAGCGATCGCAGGATTGGCATTGAGGACGGCGTCGGGCACCAGGGCGTCGAGGAAATCGCTGACCACGACGGAAATCGGCGCCAGGCCGCCCAGCCGGTCGTACAGGGACTGTTGCTCTTGCGCTGCACCGCTCTGCGCCACCGCCGTGTGGTATCCCGCCAGCAGAATGGCGACGCAGGCAAGAGTGGTACTGAGAGTCATGTTGCGCGTGAACATATTGGCCTCCTTCGCTGATGGGGAGCACCTTCTGCCCCTCACGATATCCAGGGCTCACTTGCGCTCGAAGATGATCGCCTTGATGTCTGTCGTTCCGATGTTCTCCACGCGGTGGGTCCAGGGCGGTCTCTGCATTCCACGCCTCGTCTCCTTTCAATCAGGAGCGGTCGAAGAAGTCGCGAACCAGCGCGCATCGGCCAGGACGACCGACTCGTCGATCTGCCGCTCGGGAACCGTCCAGTAGCGTCGCAGCAAGACGTCCTTCTGCGGCGCGGTGACGAGCCGGAACCCGCGGCCCTGATAGAACTTCACGGCCCACGTCGCGGCCTTCCAGGTGCCCACGAGCATCGGGCGATCGGTCTGGCCCCGAACGTGCGCGAGAAGCGCCGTGCCGGCGCCCGTGCCCCGATGCGCGGTGCGGGTGTAGGCGTGCCGGATCAGCGCGATGTCGCTGACGTGCTGGGGCCCCATGACGGCCAGAAGCCGCCCGCCTTCGAAGAACCCCCAGAACAAAACCCCATCATTCACTTCCCGACGCAGTTCTTCCCCGGCCATGTACGGGTCTTTCCAACGGTCCGCGGCGATGACGCCGCGATACGCCGCGGCCGCGTCGTTGACCACCGCGCAGACGTCATCGAGCTCATCCGGCTCGCATTGGCGAATCATCGCGTCGCCAGCAGACTCCATCGCCAGCCTGTCGCCATCCTTCTGGATTCGTGCGGCCCCGGCGAGCCGCTCGCCGGGGCCAGCACTCTCTCATCGAACCTGTGCGGGAGGAGAAGCGAAGTATACAGCATTCGGGGCGCCCGATCGGGCGACGGCGATGTCCGGGCGACCGTCCTCGTCGAGATCGCCGACCGCGAAGCCGTAGGCGGCGCCCTTGGCGTCGCCGAACGGCACGCGGGTGAAGGCGCGGCCCGAGCCGTCGTTGAAGAGCGCGATCGACGCCGCCTCGACGTGGCCGATGACGATGTCGATCCGGCCGTCGAGGTTGAGGTCGGCGATGGCGAGCGCGTACGGTACGGTCGTGCCGTCGCCGAGCGGCACGCCCGGCGAGAACGTGCCCTCTGCCCGACCGAAATAGACGGCCACGCCGCGCCGCTCGTCGATCGCCACGACATCCATCAAGCCGTCGTCATCGAAGTCCGCCGCTTCGGCCATCCGCATGGCGGCGTCGGCCGGGCCGAAGGGAATCCGGCCGCGTGACGGGAAGTCGGCCTTGCCCGCGTTGAGGTAGACGTAGCTCTGGCCGCCGTCGCGGTGCGGGACCGCGAGGTCCATCAACCCGTCACCGTTGAAGTCGGCCGGGGTGATGGTCGTCGCCGATTCGTGCGAGAACGCGACGCAGTCGGCGTCGAACCGGCCCTTGCCTCTGTTGAGGCAGATGTAGTTCGCGCCCGGTCGATCGCCGGTGCGGTTGGCGACGATGATGTCCGGCAGGCCGTCGTGGTCGAGGTCCGCGACGCTGGCGTTCCTGGTCGGCCAGTCCGCCAGCCCGTACGTGGACCCCACGTGGAAGTTCCCCTTGCCGTCGTTGAGGTACACGAGCTTCGGATCGGGCCTGTCGTTGCTGATCACGACATCGAGGTCGTCGTCTTCATCGATGTCCACCAGGCGTCCGGAGTACGAGCGGTCCGACGCCGGGCCCAGATCGTGCGCGACCGGAAACCCGCCGTGGCCGTCGCCGAGGAGCACCCGGTCCACGAGCGGCCAGTGCCGACCCTTGGCGAGGACGATGTCGAGATGTCGGTCTCCGTTCAGGTCGCCGATGCTCACGTTGGCCGAGGTCTCCGCGGTGGTCTCCAGCAGCAGGACGCGATCGAACCGCGGGAAGCCGTGCGTGTCCGCCGCCTGTCCCACCTGCGGTACTGGACGGAGGTTGTCGTGAGCCAGCGGGGGCGAGAGCGATGACAGCACGAGGAACGGCCCGGCGAGCATCGCGATCAAGTGACCTGTCACGCGCATGCGGTTATTCGCAGTCTTCGTGCTGTGTCGCGACGATCCTCGCGGCGTGCGCGAGCGCGGGATCCGTCCTTCGACGGTGGGCGGCCAGAGGGAGGAACAGCAGGAACTTGAGGAAGCCGGCGAAGGAGGTCTCACCTATTCGGCCGAGATAATCCGCGGGGACCCGGAGCCTCCGCTCCGCTTTGCGCTGTATTAGCCTGACGAACGCTCTCATTCGTGTTCACTCCCACGGTCGGCATGGACCATTCGCTTCGAAAACCCGCCTTCGCACGCCGGAAAAACGCCGCTGCGGCTTAACGTCCCCAGCACGCGGCGTGGGGACCCCCAGCCCCACGCCCTGTCGTTGGCCTGCGCGGCGTTTTTCAACCTGACGCGGACGGCGTGCTCCGAGGGTTTTCGCCGCGAACGGTCCATGCCGACGGCGCGATACATGAATAACCCGCGCTGGAGTCGATGGCTATGAACATGCTGGTGACGTCCGTTCTCGTACCGGGTCAGGCAGTGTACCCGGCGCCGGTTGTGGCTCGCGGCGCAGCCACCAGACCGTCCACAGAAGCCCCAGGAAGATGAACGGCGACAGGACCTGTGCGCCGTCGGCATTGGCGACGTGCGTGTAGGCGGCTCCGAGCATGATGACCAAGAGGCCGACGATCGCGCAGCGTGTCAGTCTGGGAATCAGCAGCCCGATCGCGCCGGCGAGCTCGAGCACGCCGATGAGCGTGGCGAACCACGGTGCGTATCCCCAGCTCTCGAACATCGGTGTCGCGGATCCCGTGAATTTGCCGAGGGCTGCCACGAAGAAGCCGGCCGCCAGGAGGCCGACCAGAACCCAGCTCGAGGTTGTCTTCGCTCGCGATGCAGCCATCGATCGCTCCTGCGAGAGCCCACCAGAGATCATGTACGGGTGCCCACGCCGCCTTCAGCCGCAGCGCTCACGATTGCAGTCACACATCGTTGGGGAAGTGTCTAGCTTATCACGGGGATTCCGCGGTCAGCTTCATCGGTCTGTTGGGTTCCCCGCCGTCGGGGGCTCGTACGTGAGCCCGAAAACGGTGTCGGTCATCCATCGGCGGAACGACTCATTGTCCATGAACTGCTTGAAAAGTTCCGTGTCGTCCTTGAGCACCGCCGTCATCACGCGGGCGAGCGCCTTGTCGTGCTCGATCCGCGCGTTCTGCTTGTCGGAGTTCTTCTTCGCGTTCTGGTAGGCCGTGTCGGCCGCGACGCGGTTCGGGATGTCCTCCGTGATCAGCTTGTGCACGCGGTCGGCGTCGGTCCACGGGATGTTGCCGAACAGGTCGTTGAAGGTCTTGAGGATGTTCGAGAGCCGATCGAGCTCCGGCACGGGCTTGCCTCCGCCACCTGTCGTCGGCACCGGCTCGATCTCGGCGTCAGCGTCCAGGAGCTGGATCTTCACCGCCGCCTGTTTCTCGACCCGGTAGCTGTCCATGTCGATCGCTTCGAGGATGCCCTTGGAGAGGTCCTCTTCGACGGGCGCGGGTAGCTTGGGCACGAGGAAGGTGAGGAAGATCGAGAGCCTCTCCCAATCGGCGTTGGTGTAGGGCAGGATCGACGAGAGGAAGCCATAGGCCCGCAAGAACGCCTTGGCCTTGCCCTTATAGTCCACCTGGCCGTCCTCGTCGAGCTGCCCCCTGTAAACGGCGACGCAGGCGTCGAGGATCGGGTCGAGCCGGTCGCGGTCCGCACCGCCGAGGTAGAGCTCTACGAGCTGGTCGATCTGCGCGGCCGCGTAGACCTGGTAGCCGTCGAGCGCGGCCTTCAGGTCGTGCAGCTTGTTCGGATCGGTCTCCTCCGCGAGGATCGTGGTGCGGTAGTAGTCGCCGAACGCTTCCTGGATCGTGTCCGAGTCGTTCATGAAGTCGAGTACGAACACGTCGTGCTTCTGCGGGTGCGCGCGGTTGAGGCGCGAGAGCGTCTGCACCGCCCTGATGCCCGACAGGATCTTGTCCACGTACATCGTGTGCAGCAGCGGCTCGTCGTAGCCGGTCTGGAACTTGTCGGCGCAGACGAGGAACCGGTGCGGGTCCTCCTGGATTCTGTCGGCGATCTGGCTCGACGGGAAGCCGTTGAGCGAGGCCTCGGTGACCTGCGCGCCGCCGTAGTCGTGCTCCCCCGAGAAGGCGACGATAGCGCGGTGAGGGCTCTTGCGCTCGGCCAGGTAGTCGCGAATGGCGTGGTAGTACTGGACGGCGCGCTCGATGCCGCTGGTTACCACCATCGCCCGGGCCTGTCCGCCGATCTTGCCGAGCGCCAGCACCTGCTCGTGGAAGTGATCGACCATGATCTCGGCCTTGAGCCGGATGGCGTGGTCGTGGCTCTCGACGTAGCGGCGGAGCTTCTTCATCGCCCGCCTGGTGTCGAACTCCGGGTCCTCCTCGACGGTCTTGACGAGCCGGTAGCAGCTCTCGACCGGCGTGTAGTGCCGGAGCACGTCGAGGATGAAGCCTTCCTGGATCGCCTGCTTCATCGTGTAGCTGTGAAACGGCAGGTGCTTGACCTTGCCGTCCGGCTGCGGCTCGGGTTCGCCGAATATCTCCAGCGTCTTGTTCTTGGGCGTGGCGGTGAAGGCGAAGTAGCTCGCGTTGGGCAGGAGCTTCTTGGCCTCCATCAACCGGTTGATCCGATCCTCTGTGGTCTCGTCGTCTTCCTCGGCCCCGCCCGGCGAGAGCGCCATCGAGACCGCGGCGGACGTGCGCCCTCCCTGGCTCGAGTGCGCCTCGTCGATGACGATGGCGAAGCGCCGCCCACGGTGCTCGCTGCCGATCTCGTCGAGGATGAACGGGAACTTCTGCACCGTGGAGATGATGATCTTCTTCCCGTCCGCGATGAACCTGCGCAGGTCGCCGGAGTGCTCGGCGTGCCCCACGGTCGCGCCCACCTGCGCGAACTGCTTAATGGTGTCCTTGATCTGCTGGTCGAGGATCTTGCGGTCGGTGACGACGATGATCGAGTCGAACACCGCCGCGTCGTCCTTCTCGAGGCCGATCAACTGGTGCGCGAGCCAGGCGATGGAGTTCGACTTGCCGCTTCCCGCCGAGTGCTGGATCAGATAGCGCCTGCCCGCGCCGTGCTTGCCGACGTCCGCCAGGAGCTTCCGCACCACGTCGAGCTGGTGGAACCGAGGCCAGATCTGCACCGCCTTCTTCCGGCCGGTCTTCTCGTCCTTGGTCTCGACGACCTGGGCGTAATTCTCCAGGATGTCGGTCAGGCCGTCGCGCGTGAGGATGCGCTTCCAGAGGTAGTCGGTCTTGAGGCCGTTGGGGTTGGGAGGATTGCCCGCGCCGTCGTTCCAGCCCAGGTTGAAGGGCAGGAACCACGAGGCCTTGCCCTTCAAGTGCGTGCAGAAGCGCACCTCGTGGTCGTCCACGGCGAAGTGCGCCACGCAGCGGCCGAACTCGAAGAGCTTCTCGCGCGGCTCGCGGTCGCGCTTGTACTGCTGGACGGCGTCCTCGACCGTCTGCTTCGTGAGGCTGTTCTTCAGCTCGAAGGTGGCCACCGGCAGGCCGTTGATGAAGAGGCCCAGGTCGAGCGCCAGCCGCGTCTCGTCACGGCTGTATCGGAGTTGGCGGGTGACGCTGAACCGGTTTTGGGCGTAGTGTTCTTGAGCCTTCACGTTGCCCGGCGACGGCGTGCCGTAGAAGACGTCGAGGTGATGGGGGCCATGCTTGATCCCGCGGCGCAGCACGTCGATGGTGCCGAGCTTCGTAATCTCGCCTTGCAGGCGCGCCAGGAACTTGCGCCGTGTCGGGCCGTCCTGGCCGAGGTCGAGCGACTCGGCCGTTTCCGGCTGCGTCTCGCGCAGGAAGGCCGAGAGCTGCGCCAGGTCCACGCAGTATTCCCGGTCGTAGTCCTCGGGCGAGCCGCAAATCCACCCGGCGCCGTAGATGGCCGGCCGCTCGCGCACCGACTCGGCCAGCCCTGGACCCGGATCGCCCGCCTGCGCCGAGCCTTCGGCGGGCAGGCAAGGTGAGCCGGTCAGCGCCGTGCAGATCAGGCGCTCGAGGCCGCGTTCGGAGGTGTCGGTGGTCATCGGGCCATTCCACAGATTGGCGGGCAGTCGGAAGCGGTCCCGCCCCGCCTCCCCGTCAAGCACCCATCAAGTAGCGCCGCCCGGCCTAAGTGGCTGTGCAGGAAAGAGTTTGACGCCCAGCCCCCGCCCCGGGCGGCCCCCCGATTAAGTACCCGTCAAGCAACACGGAGCTCCCGACTGTCCATCGAGAACCGTTCCTTGCTGGGGGCTTTGCTAATCCCTTTGCTAGGCGAGCCGGTTCCGCCGAGACCTAGCAAAGGACGCAATGCCTTGATGAGCAACGACTTGTGCTTGCTCCTGGCGCCCATGGCCACCGATTCAGCGTGCATTTCGGGCGGAGTTCTTTGCTCAAATGGGGGTATCCCCTTGACTCAACCAGCCCCTATTAGTTGTGGTGCCGCCGGCGTCGCCTCGGGCGTCCGGATCGTACGTGCTTGATGAGCGAGGTGTAGGGAGCCGGATCGACCGCGACGGCCTG
>Ga0326597_10000522_pt1 | contig 68447 bp, 64 predicted proteins | sample RVTome_12_FD_203789 | JGI IMG/M metagenome (GOLD analysis project Ga0326597, IMG submission 203789) | Soil microbial communities from uranium-contaminated site in the Upper Colorado River Basin, Wyoming, United States - RVT100D185 | ecosystem: Environmental > Terrestrial > Soil > Contaminated >...
AGAATGTCATTCGGGCGCTGTTCGACGCGGTCGTATTTATCCAGGAACCGGCCAACAAGAACGCGGTGCTGAAGGACCTGGTCCAATGGCTGCGTTTGTCGAAAACCGAGGACGCGCTGGAAGGCTATGAATTCATGCGCAAGATGTACACCAGGCGAATTTATCCGACGGTCGACGGCATCCGCACCGCCATCCGAGTGATCAGCACGACGAACGAAAAGTTCCGCGGACTCAAGGCCGAAGAATTGGTCGATGATCGGATTGTCAGGAAGCTGGAAAAGGAAGGGGCGTTTTAGATTGGGGCGCTCGACCCCTCGACTCGGGCCCGGGCCATCGCCGGGGATACTCCCTCGGGATTCCGCCTGAAAATCTAGGGATCGAAAGTGGGGCCACGGGCTTGCCGGGGGATACACAGTTGCCGCTCCCATACGCTTCTTCTTATCCGTCCAGTTGCCCAGACGCGCCATGCAATGGGGTTTCGGGCTGGAGCATGGCGACGAGCCTCGAACCAGGTTCTGGAATGGCCGGGGCAAAAAGCTTAAAATTGTTTCGTCGCTAAAAGTGGCGGCCATCAGTGATCCATCAAAACGTCAAGGAGTGATGTCGGGTTTAGGTATGAGCCTTGCTGAACTTGTTTTCGGGTATGCGACGGTTGCCGTCGTCTTGATCGCGGCAATGGTCGTGGTGGCGATTAGAGACAAAGCCAACGGTCAATCGATTTTTGCGCGGCAAAATTGGAATTTTTTGTTTGCGTTGCGCCCGCGCAAGATGCTGACCGGGGAAATGTGGCTGATGCTGCTCATCGCGGCGTTCATCACGCTCTGCGCGGGGGTGATTATCGTGGTTTATGTCTTACCTTACGGAACCGCTTGGGCCGTGGCCGCTCTGATGGCGATGGTCGGGGCGCTGATCGGCTTCATGCCGAGAGCTCTCAAATAACGGACCCGGCAATTCATCTGCCGCAACAAAATTAAACGACGAGCGCGAAGCGGCTATCCGCCGCGGCGCGAACCCGCGTCGGGGAGCGATTGGCCTTCGGCGGCGGTCGCGCTTGGATTATCGGAAGGTGGCAGGGCGCGGGAGCTCATACTTGTTTTGTGTCCGGCGATCAACGGCACGATGACTTCCCGCGCCAGAAGCCGGCTGAAATGGAGTTTGCCGTCGGTGGTTGTGTAGTAGGGAGTCCAGAAGTGGTGGTCCGATAATCGATGCCGGTAGTCAAAAAAATAAGTTCCATAGGTCTTGCCGAGCTGCTGCATATAAGCCAGGTAGGCGGCGTCGACCGGCGACCCATAGGCGGCGCGGTAGGGGCTGGAGACCGGTGGAGCGACGAAAACGATAGTGGTTCCCAACTGCGAGTACCGCTCGATCATTCGGATCAGGGCACGGGTGTTGAGCCCGCCGATTTCGTAACCGCGGACGTTTTTTCGCCCAGACGCCGCACCTCTTAACAAAACCTCGACATCGGCGGGTGCCGCACGGTTTGCCCGTCTTCGTTTTCGCGTATTCGCGTCAGCGAAGTTTGATGACTCAAAGCGCAATTTTAACCCGTCCATCGCCCATTGCTGGAACTCGCTGCGGAACGTGTATATGGCATTAAATCGCGTGGTGACGGCCAGGTAAAGTGTACCGGCCAGGTAGACGTCGGGGAGCGCGTTCCATACTTCAGGCCAACGAAGCTGTCTGCCCAGATGAAAATTCAACCACAAATTGCGCCGGGACAGGACCTCGGGAAGGATCTCGATCACGGCCATTGACGGAAGGATGTCCGCAGCCAACAACTTGTCGGTTTCGAAATCCATGACGACCGGATCACTGGCGCCAATATTTGCTTTGAATACTGTAACACCGTCCCCCACGTTCGCCTGATGCAGCACCTCCGTTATGGCTTCCGCGCTCACCGCATTGCCGAACCGGGAGCTACCTAAGAATAATATCTTTTTAGATGGCTTCAGTTGCCGTGCCATTTCAAGAACTTGCGCCAGTTGAGGAAATCTGATCCTCATCGGCGCGTGGTCGATCAGAATTCCCGCGGCGATCTCGGCGGCGAAGATGAACGCGCCCATGAGCAACAGGGTTGTCCGTCCTCTCTTGGGATTCGGTCGATAGATCATCGGCGCTTAGAACTGAAAATAAATAAAGGCGCCGCCTCTGTGGGGCATGAGCACCTGCACGAATAAGAAGACGACGGCCATCCCCGTCGCCATGACCGGCGCCGGCAACCAGCGCAGCGCCGAACGCATATCGAGATAAGACGAGACGAGATGGCCGAGAAGCACTGCTGTCCAGGCCGCGAGCGCTATCGCTACCTCGGCGCTGGCAAACATTTGTCCTTCAGTCGGGATGAACATCCGGCGCAATAGGAGCCAGGCATCGGTCATCGACTGCGCCCGAAACAAGACCCAGCCGATGCATACGCAAAGGAACGTGAACGCGATCCTCATCGGTTTGAACGGTCCTTCGCTAGAACGGGATCGCGAAGAAAAGAAGCGGTGCGCGGCGAGCAGCGAGCCATGATAAAAACCCCAGAGAACAAAACTCCACGCCGCGCCGTGCCACAAACCGCCCAATAACATGGTCAGGATCAAATTACGGTAGGTCGCCAGGGTCCCATGGCGGTTCCCGCCGAGCGGGATGTAGAGATAGTCCCGCAACCAGGTGGAGAGCGAAATATGCCAGCGGCGCCAAAATTCGGCAATGTTGCACGCGGCATAGGGCAGGTTAAAATTTTGCGGCAGCTTGAATCCGAAGGCATGGGCGGTGCCGACGGCCATGTCCGAGTAACCTGAAAAATCGCAATAGATTTGCGTCGCGTAACACAGCACCGCCATCCAGACCGCCTCTGTGGAAAACTCGGAGGGCGAAGCAAAGACCGGATCGACAATCGCCGGCATGTGATCGGCGATCACCGTTTTTTTGACCAGGCCCAAAAGGAATAGGCGGGCGCCGAGCTCGAGCCGGTTCCAGTCGAAGCGCTTGGCCCGCGGCACCTGGCTTAGAAAATGTTTCGGCCGGACGATGGGGCCCGCAATGAGATGGGGGAAAAACATGATGAACAGGGCATAATCCATAAAGCTGCGCTCGGCGCGCAGCCGCCCGCGATAGACGTCCATGACGTAACTAATGGTCTCAAACGTGTAGAAGGAGATGCCGAGCGGCAGCACGATCCTGAAAGCCGGATGCCTGTAATCGAATCCGAAAAGATTGAACGTCGAAACCGCGCTGTCCAAAAGAAAGTTCGTATACTTGAAAAATCCCAAGATGCCCAGGCTCACGCAGATGCTGACGATCAAAAGAAGTCGCCGGGCTTTGGGCGATGGCGACGTTTCTATCCGCTGGGCGATCAGAAAGTCGAAGGCGGCGGAAAAGACCACGACGAACATGAGCCAGGGATTCCAGCTGCCATAGAAGGCGAAACTCGCTCCGAGCAGCCAGAGCATCCGCAAGCGGTGCTGGGGCATCAACCAGTAACCGATGAAGGTGCCGGAGAATAAGAGGAAGAATTCGACCGAGTGAAACAGCATGCGTGACTAGCTTGGGCGCATTATAATCAGCTAGACGAAAGAAAGGCAAGAAAGGTCGCCGTTCGTTTAAAATCGGCGATTGCTTGTGAGGCCAAGGAAGATTCCTCGCTCCGCTCGGAATGACCCGCAAGCGATTTGTCATCCCGAACCCTTCGAACAAGACTCTCAGGGCGGGCCCCGTGAGGGATCTTTTCTAAACCGAACCACTTTCGCAAGAAAGGTCAAGCGGCGTCGTTCGGCAGACGCGCCGAGCGTGGATACGCGGGAACGATGAGACTGTTTTTGGTTGAAACTGTCGCGCGTCATTGATAGATTCGCTCCCTCAGCGATTCATTTTAAGGAGTGGTACCTTGCAAAGTGACGCCGGCACATTCGTTCTGTTCACCCAGCCTGGGTGAAGCAGTTGCCTGCGAACGAAAGAGTTTCTTTCGAAAAAAGGCATCGGTTTTGCCGCGCTCGACGTATTGAACGACCCCGCCGCGAAGGCGCGGCTGCTTACACTCGGCGCGCAAACGGTCCCGGTGCTGGCCAAAGGGGACCAGTATATTTTTTGCCAGAACTTGGAGGACGTCGCCGAGTTCGTCGGCTTGCAAGGCACCGGGCATACGCCGCTCCCGCCGCCGGCGCTGATCACCAAGTGGCTCGTCGTGTTGCGCGCGGCGCAGCGATATATCCGGCAGCTCTCCGATGACCGGCTGCGGGAGCGCGCCATCGATAACCGCGACCGCTCGATTCGGCTGTTGAGCCACCATATCTTCCGCATCGGCGCGGCTTTCCTGGAAACCGCCATCGACGATGTCGAATATCGGGCCGATAACGCCAACGTGCCGCCCGAGGAAAGCACTTGCACGACCACCGAGGAGATTGTCCGTTACGGCGACAGCGTGATCGAGCGGTTGGAGAACTGGTGGTCCTGTCTCGACGATAAATCCTGCCGGGTAACGGTGAAGACTTTTTACGGTACGCCGCCGATGCACCAGTTGTTCGAGCGCTCGACATGGCATTCGGCCCAGCATACCCGCCAGATGATCGCTATATTGGAGCGCTTCGGCATCGAGCCAAAGGGCCGGCTTAGCGCCGACGATCTCGCAGGCTTGCCTCTGCCCGAACGCGTGTGGGATTAGCACGGCATGGGGAGAGGATCAACCGCATAGAACGCATAGCAGAAAGAGATTACTGAGAATTTTCTATCCGACCTTTGTGACCCTTGCGCTCTCTGCGGTTGATTTCCTTCTTCATCTTTTCGCGCTGACTCGCCAGATCTTCCCGGAGGCGTCGTCGGCGACCAGCAATGAGCCGTCGGTCCAGACGGCAACTCCCGCCGGCCGGCCGTAAACCCTATTCAGCTTCTCGTCGGCCAAGAATCCCGTGAGAAAATCCTCGATCATGCCGCTGGGCTTGCCGTTCCGAAACGGCACGAAGGCGACTTTGTAACCCACGGGGTTGGAGCGGTTCCAGGAACCGTGCATGCCGATAAATGCTCCGCCGTTATAGCGGGACGGAAATGATTTGCCTCTGTAAAAGGTCATGCCGATGGGGGCGACATGGGATCCAAGGGCGTAATCCGGCTTGATCGCCTTGGCCACGAGGTTGGGGCGTTCGCCTTTCTTGCGCGGGTCTTCGTTCTGGCCAAAATAAGAATAAGGCCAGCCATAAAAACCGCCGTCGCGCACGCTGGTGAGAAAATCAGGCACCAACTCGTCACCCAACCCATCCCGCTCGTTGACCACCGTCCATAACTGATGGGTCGTCGGTTCCCAGTCCATGCCGATCGGATTGCGCAGACCGCTGGCGAAGACGCGCATGTTGCGGCCGTCAAGATCAGCCTGAAGAATGGCCGCGCGCCGATGGTCTCTGGTGTCGTACCGGTCTTCGCCGACATTCGACCTGGAGCCCACGGCGACGTAGAGTTTTCGGCCGTCCTGATCAATGATGACGTTGCGAGTGTAGTGGCCGCCCGCAGGGAGATCGAGAAGTTTTCGCCCGTTCCGTGAAATATGAGTTTCGCCGGGACGGTAGGCAAAGACCGTGATCGAATCGGTGTTGCCGATGTATAGCCGCTCGCCGAGTAGGGCCATGCCGAAGGCGCCTTTAAGGCCGCTCAAGAATGTTCCTCGGTAGCCTAATTGTCCTTTCTTCCCGACGTCGCGTAGTAGTACGACGCGGCTGCCGCCAATCTCGCGGAGCGATTCCATCACTAAAACATTGCCGTCGGGCAGAACGAGCATGGTTCGCGGGTTGTCGAGTTCGTCGGCGAAGAGGTTCACTTGAAACCCGGGCGGGGCCACCGGTGTCTTGCCGGCCGGCCACGGGATCAAGGTGGAGGTGTTGGCCACCGAGCGCGTGGCGTTGGGCGGCGGCAGGACGAGCTTTTCCGACGGCCCGGTTTCGACCACACGTCGGCCGCTCTTTTCAGCCGCATGCGTCGCCGAGTGAAGGAGTAGTGCAAAAGAGAGGAGAATGCCAAGTAAGTTTAGCGCCGTTAGTTTAGACATCGAATGATTATGCCACCCGTCAGTTCAAGCGCAATCGTAGCATTACGAAGGAAGCTTTTCAGAAGAGCAACGGTTAGGTTTAGGATCGCTTGCGAACCGCTTCAGAACCCCAGCCCCTGGGCGTTCTTGAAAAAGATCTTTTCTTTATCCTCTTTGGGGACGTCTAGCTCTTCCATTGCTTTCAGCGTCATCGGATAGAACTGATCGTCTCTGGCGCCCCGGCCGTGGGGATAGTCCGCGCCGAAGAGGATTTGCCCAGCGCCGACGGTATCGTAGACAAGCTTGATGAAGGCGGCGCGGATCGGGCCGGCGGTGTCGTAGTAGATTTTCTTGAAGTACGCTTCCGGCTCCTGTTTGCACTCCGGATCGCCTTCGCGCCAGTTGAGCCGGTCGAGGTAAAGCAAAATCATCCCGCCCAGATGAGAGGCGATGAGGTTAAGCTTGGGGTAACGGTCTAAAACACCGCTGTAGACGATGCGCGACAGCGCCAGCGTGCTGTCGGTGGGCCAGAGAATTTTCTGGTGCAAGGAATATTTGTCCCAGTTGGACCGGCACGGGGCGTTGGCAGGATGGAGAAACAGCGGTTTGCCACCCGCCGCCACTGCGTCCCAGAACGGCTTGAACTCGCGCTCATCGAGATATCTTCCCGCCAGGTTGGTGGGCATCATCACACCGTGCATGCCGAGGTCTTTGTAGCAGCGATTAAGTTCGCGCGTGCAGTCGTCCATGTCGATCATCGGCAGCCGGGCGAAGGCTTTGAACCGCCGTGGATACTTGGCGTGGGCCTCCGCGAAGGAGTCGTTGAGGATTTTGCACAACTCCAACGCCTTGACCCGGTCGCCGGTCTTTTCAATTCTCCCGCCGGTATTGGAGAGCACGCCGACGTCGATGCCCCACTTATCCATGGTGTCGAGATATTCTCGATGATCGAAAGCGTGAAAGCCCACGCCGCGCACGTCTTGTTGGGCTTCGGGCATGAGCTTGAGAAAATTTCCGGGGAAAGCGTGAAAGTGAGTGTCGATGATCATGCGCGGCTCCCGTGGCGAACACGACTGTTTGGTTATTTCTCGATACTAAAGTAGTTGAAAGTTTACGCAGCTCGCCCAATTTCTCTGCCCCTCAATCTTTGTCGGCGCTCCAAGACGAAACCCTTTCTCACCACGAAGCTCACGAAGGACACGAAGGTTTCGGAAATTTTTCTTCTTAAACTTCGTGCTCTTCGTGTCCTTCGTGGTGTAAACTGTCTTAGCTTATTTGGTTGCGGCCCCCCGTGCTGGGTCGATTGTCCTGTCACTGTATCCCGCATATCCTTCAGCGCTTGGCCCTCACCCGCCAGACTTTTCCGCCGCTGTCGTCGGCGACGAGCAAGGAGCCGTCCGGCGCCACTGTCACGCCGACCGGGCGGCCGTAGGCTTGGAATTTACTCTCGTCGGCGACGAAACCGGTGAGAATGTCTTCGATCGGGCCAGCGGGCTTGCCGTTTGCAAACGGAACGAAGGCGACTTTGTAGCCCACCATTTTCGACCGGTTCCACGAACCGTGCATGCCGATGAAAGCGCCGCCCTGGTAGCGCTGCGGAAACAATTTGCCTTGATAAAATGCCAAGCCGAGCGCAGCGGTGTGAGAGCCGAGGGCGTAGTCCGGTTTGATCGCTTTCGCCACTAAAGCGGGTCGCTGTCCTTTTTTTCGGGGATCTTCGTTCTGGCCGAAGTAGGAGAAAGACCAGCCATAGAACGCGCCGTCTTTGACGCTGGTAAGATAGTCCGGCACCAGATCGTCGCCGAGCAGGTCGCGCTCGTTGACGACCGTCCATAACGCCTTCGTCCTCGGTTCCCAGTCCATGCCGACGGGATTGCGCAGCCCGTTGGCGAAAATCCGCATGCCGCTGCCGTCGGGGTTGATTTCCAAAATGCCGGCGCGCCGCTGGTCCTTCTCCCAGCCATTTTCTTCATCCACGTTGGAGGCTGAGCCGACCGCGACATAAATTTTCTTGCCCGCCGGATCGGCGAGAAGGTTACGCGTGTAGTGGCCGCCGGCGGGCAGGTCGAGAATTTTTTCTCCCTTGCCCTCGATCCCGGTCTGTCCGGCGCGGTACGGATAGCGAACGACCCCGTTTGTGTTGCCGACGTAAAACCAGTCGCCGACCAGCGCCATGCCGTGAGGCATGTTCAACCCCGTTAGGAAGGTCTCCCGTAGGTCGGGCTTGCCGTCGCGGTTGGTATCGCGGAACAGCGTAATCCGGTTGGCTGATTTGTCCGGACGATCGGGACGGCCGATCCACTCGCGGACCGCTTCCACTACCAGGATGTCTCCATTCGGGAGCGCGTAAGCTTGACGGGGATTGTCGAGATTCTCGGCGAACAAGCTTACCTCGAAGCCCGGCGCCGCGATCGGCATCTTGCCTTTGGGCCAGCCGATGACCTTCGAGTTGTTGCGCACCGAAGGAGTCGCGAACGGGGCAGGCAATTGAAGTTGATCGGCGGGACCCGTGCCGGGTGCGTAGCGCGCGTTGACAACGGGGGCTCCAAGGGTAGCGGCGCAGGACGATGCGAACGCGGCGACGACGATCGGCGCAACATAGCGCAGCCAATGGCTCAACATGATTTTAATCCTCCGTCTCTTGGCAGCGGCCGTTTCGGCCGTTGTCTTAGTGGGAAGGAATATACAATAAAGTAACGGCGGCAGGGAAGAGCCATCGTCGCGGGTGGTATGGCTAGCCCGTCCGTTCTAAGATCGGCGCCGCTTAATCGGAAGTTAGACGACGGGGTCAATAATTGGACTTATCCCTGTTTTCTCCTCCTCCGTCTGTATCGCGTATCTGCTTGTGCAGTTTGACCGGTTCCGCCTGTATTCTGCGCATTCGAATATTGAGCATCTCCACGGCGACGGAAAATGCCATCGCAAAATAGATATAACCCTTTGGAACATGCACATCGAAACCTTCAACGATAAGCGTGACACCCACTAAGATCAGAAACGAAAGCGCAAGTATCTTGATCGTGGGATGCTCATCGACAAAATCCCCTATGGATTTTGCCGCCATCAACATAACCGCGACCGCGAGGATAATGGCGACCGCCATGATGGAAACATGCTCGACTAGTCCGACGGCCGTGATCACCGAATCCAGTGAAAAAACAATATCCAGAACCGCAATCTGCGTCAGCACCATTCCCAAGCTGGTGGCAACAACCGGTGGACCGCGATCTTCTATCCCTTCCATGCTGTTATGAATTTCATGAGTCGCTTTGGCCAGAAGAAACAGGCCGCCCCCAATCAGCACGACATCACGCCCTGAAATCGCCTGATTCAATACCGTAAACCACGGTTCGGTTAATCCCATCACCCAGGAAATAGAGAACAACAAAGCCAGGCGCGCAATCATTGCGAGACCAAGGCCGATTTTTCTCGCGAAAGCGCGCCGATTCGGAGGAAGACGGCCTACCAGAATCGAGATAAAAATTATGTTATCGATACCCAAGACAATTTCTAGCGCGGTTAACGTGCCTAACGCTATCCAGGCTTCGGGGCTTGCCAGCCATCCAAACATTAGTTTCTCCTATTCTTCACGAACTCAACTTAAATACCCTCTTAGCCAGGATGTGCAGACCCCCGACAAAGGATTTTTTCCTCGCCTGGCAAGACTTCGAATCCTGTGGTTATTGCGGACGCACAACACTTACGTTGAACGGCCGCGGCGAGCGAATGCGAGCCAGCGGTCCGGTCGAACGTACTGTTATGCAAGACACCGGGATACAGCACTCGGCGGTTCACGGCTGTAAGGGTATGGTAATTCCAACGGTGGACATCGCTTTCCTGGCTCGCGCGGTGGTGGAACCGTTTTGATTTTCGAGAATCTCATCGCGCAGCTTCCGGGCGCCACTGAAAAGATGGTCGCGGTATACCGAGACGATGAAGTAGGTCGGACCGTTCATACTCGAAATGATTCCGCAAGGCGCGGACGCCTGAGGCAAAATTGTCGACTCGCCTTTGATGAAGTACTCATGCGCAAGTCCGCAGCGGACGCGTTCGTAAATATCGACGCCTCGCCGCGCCAGATCCTCATAGTCTGAGCCGAGGTAGGGCAGAAAGGCGCGGAAATTGCTGCCGCTGGAGCCTTGGCGACCAAGATCTCCGGTAACGATGCCCCCGAGAAACTCGGTGTATGCGACGAGTCCCAGCGCTGCCAGGTTGGCTGCTGCTCCCCGAAGCGCCCAGTCCAACTCTGTGCGCATCGCCCCGAAGACGTGTTCGTCGAAGAGATGCAAGATCGCTTTCTGGGATGCGTTCATGCTCCTGGACTACGGCCTTCTGTGCTGCTCCGCATAACTGGGTGGCGGGTGAGCCGTGCCCGCAGGGCCATCGGCTGACTCGCTACTCTATCTGGGGATCGTCTGGGGGTCTAGAGTTGAGTAAATACCAGCTTCGCGTAAAAATCGCGACCGCCATTGTCAGATAAACTATTCAACTCGATACTTGACCCCTATGTCCTATGTGACCCCTCAACTGCGAGGTATCTGGCTGGAAAAATCGCTAACAATGAATAACCACCGCCGCCCTTATTGGTTAGGCCTCACGGCGTCCTTGCCCCGATCACTGCCTTGTACGCAGCCGGAATCTGGCTGAACGTGTCGGCCACGTTCAAATTGGCTTGTTGCTTGTTCAGTAAGCCGTTTGGCTGGACATCCGCTCGAACCAGCGCGATGGGAAGACCATTGACGACAATGCCGCACTCGAAGTCCGTACCGCCGAGACTGGTGTCGAACTTCTCAGTCTGAAAGATGTCAACGAAATTGATGGCGAGAACATCGAACGTCTCAAGCAGCGCAATTGGTCGCCCAAGGAGCTGAGTCGGATCCTCCGGGGTATAGACGAAGCGCAGGCGCCGGCGTGTTTCACTGACTTGTTGGTCGAAGACTCGCATATCGCTGGCAAAACGGAATCGCTGCTTGTCTTTTGTGAACAGTGCAATCACAGATCCGAGCCCAAAATCGAACGTCTCTGAAGCGGCAACCACAGGCGTCGTGATCGTCTCCACCGCCACCCTCAGCTCGATCGAGCGAATAAGCTGGGGATCAGCAGAGATGATTACGTCCCGACCTGCCTGTATAGAACCTGGCGAGTTGATGATGCTTTGATTGGGTCGCTGCTGTTCGCCGGCAGGTTGCTTGATTTCAGGTTCGGTCGGTTGTGTCTCTCCACTCGCATGCGGAACTGGAAGTGCTTGTGGCGACGTTTGTGTTTCAGCTTGTGGGCGAGATTCTACGGCGCCTGCGAGTGTCGCTTCTCTGCGAATCAAGTCGTTCCGGACCAAAAACGCGACCGCGAGAAGGGCGAACACGGCGGTGGAGTACCCTGCCCACAGCGTCCCGTGATAGTTGCGCTGTCCGAGGAAGTACCAGAATGCCCCGGTCGCAGATATCCCGGCCGCGAACCAAGTCAGCTGCACGAGCCAATCTGGAGTCATGTTACGCATCTGCAATCGTCAGGCCGAACTATTAAGTGCCCCGCATTAGGCGGCGACAATTGCCAGTCGGCCTATCTCCTAACACGGCTCAACCAATTAAATCCAAATCGGATGCAATATCCGCCAGCTGCTCCAACTTGTCAACAATGGAGAAACGTTGGTCTTGTTCAGGACTAGAGGGACGAGGACTAGAGGGCGAGGACTAGAGGGACGTAGGTCCGAATAGTCCATTATTACCAAAAGGATTTCGCCCCCCACCCGTTTCTGATTATCACTGGCTTGCCGAGCATGCCCCTTCTCAAGGCGCTCTGCTTCGACACTCGCAGCAACTTCCCGATCCAAACAACGGACTCTTCGGACCTACGTCCCACTTAGTCCCACTTACCCCACTTACCCACTTACCGCCTGTCAAAACTGGCCACCGAAAATCACGACACCTACTCCGAGAATCGTCAAGAGCAGGACGCCCACGTAGAGCCGCAGCGATGGCTCAAACATTGTCTGGACATCCAATGCTGCCCCTTTAATGTAGATTTCCTTCTGGCTGAGTCGGAGCGCAGCTTTGGTGTTTCTCAGACTATCGACCACCTGCGCGCGACGACGGTGATTCTTCTCGAGAAACTTCCAAGAGAGGAACGACAGAATGATGGAGAGTCCGAAGAGTCCCAGACTTCCCCAGAACGTCATCGGAGGATGTTCAGCCAGCCAAGCCGCCAAGGCCAACTGGAGTGTTATGAAGCCACCGACCACTTGAAGGTCATTTTGCTTGAGGTCCCGAATGACTTGTGCTTGGTCCAGAAAGAGTGCGAGCGCAGCTTGAAACTTCTGTTCTTGGGAAAGGTCTAGGAGCGGCATTGGCTCATCTTGGACACTCATGTCTACCTCCTTCACTACGTGTACATGTGCAGCGGGCTAACGCGCGGGTAAGCCGCGCGCTCTTCGCCGCGGACTTGACCCGCTGGTTAGATTTCGTTCCTGTCATGTGTGCAACCTCTTTGACCGCTTCTCCATCCGAGCGATGCTGACTATACCGTTTAGATGTGACACCAGTTGGTTAACTCCGACCTGAAATAAGTCGCGATCTGTTGCGTCGGGTGGCGGGTCTGCGAAGAATTGTTTGTGCCACCTGAGCGCCCTACACCAGCTCTGTATCTGTTGATCGGCGAATGTAGCGCGCAGGTCGTGAGCGAAGCGATTACGGATCTTGCCGACCAACCGTAAATCCGCTTTTACTCTCTCGCCGATAAGGCCAAGGCAGTAGCATGCAGTGACTCGACTACCGTAAGTTCCCAACGGTCCATCGGGCTGAAGTAACTTGTTGACCTCTTTCTCATCATCAACTAGAAAGTTTGTGAGCGCTTCGGTGAGAAGTGTATCCAGAAACGCCGGCCCGACGATTGCAACTGCTCGGTCGCTTGCCTCGTCGTAGTCAAATAACTTCGCGAACTGAAAAAGCATCTCACGCAACTCGAAGTATCTCTCCGATTCCTTTTCAGAAAGCAGTTCTCCGAATTTTTTGTTTTTGTCTGATGGGATTTGCATATGTCCGAGTCAGAAAGCTAACTATTAAGTGACCCGCATTAGGCGGCGAAAAATGCCGGGCGACCGATTTCCCAAAACGGCTCCGCTAATCAAATCCGAATCGGTTGCAATATCGGCCAGCTACTCCAACTTGTCAACAATCAAGAAAGGTTGGTCTTGCGTTGACGGCACGCGAGTGGGTACAATCCGCGCATATCTGATTTTTTCAAGGAGTGGTCTGTTTATGAAATCACTGTGGGCCGTTGCTGCTTTGAGTCTGAGTTTGGTTATCGTTCAGAGCCGGGCTTTTGCCGATATGCCCGAGCCGATGGCGAGACCGGAGAATCCGAACATTATCGCCGGGCGGAAGGCGGTCGAGGCCAAGGATTATAAGACTGCTCTTGGCCATCTAACCAAGGCCGTGCAAGAGGTACCGAACGACGCCGACGCGCATAGCATGCTCGGCTATAGCTATCGCAAGCTAGGCACGTTGGACAAATCGATGGAGCATTACCAGCGGGCGCTCAAGATCGACTCCAACCATCGCAGTGCTCACGAGTATCTCGGCGAGCTTTATCTCGACATGAACCAACTCGCCAACGCGGAGAAGCAACTGGCGGCGCTAAAGAATGCCTGCCCGTTTTTCGGTAAATGCGAAGAATACGACGACCTGAAAAAGGCGGTCGACGCCTACAAAGCGAAAAAGTAGCGAGAAACTGTGAGACACCTTATTTCGGTTCAAAGTTCCGGGTTCAAAGTTCAAAGTATCGGATCTGAAATCTTCGATTCCAACCTTGAACATTGAACCTTGAACTAGAGCCGGGAGTTAACTCCAGGCTCGAACCGGCGCAGGCGGTGTGATGGCTGAAACAATTAAGACAAAAGTCGGCTTCGTGAGTGGTGGCGCCGGCTCCATGCCGCATTACAAGAGCTTCCTGCCGATGATTCCCGCAGAGGTTGAACTCGATTTTCAGGGACTTCAGCTCTACGGCAACTCGCTTTACGAGATCGGTGGCAAGAAGGAAACCATTGTTCGGCGGGTCGGTGAATTCGTTTTGAACGGGAAGTGGAACGGTGTCATCGTCACCGCCGCGCCGACCGAGGTTTTGAATCCCGGACTCTACGATGCTCTCCAAGCCGCGCTGGCTGTTCCTTTTACGACTGCTCTCAATGCCTGCGTCGCGGCTTTGCGGGTTTACGCAGCGCCGCGGGTGCTGTTGCTCACGCCTTTCGACGCGCGTTTGAATGAGCTGATCTGCGAGCACCTGCAAAAAGTCGGGATCACGGCGCTCGCGCCGCATTCTTTCCCAGAGCTCGCGGTGCCGAAACGCATGACTCCCGAGGAGGTATTCGAACTTACAAAAAAGAATCTCGATGCCGCCGGTAAAATAGACGCGATTTATTTTCAGGGCGCGGTTCTCGATCCGATCAAAGTGTTGGACAAAATCGAGAGCGAGCTAAAAGCGACGGTTATCGCCAGCAACCCGGCGATGTTCTGGTACTTGCTGTCCAAGTTAAAGTTGTCCTATCCGATGAGCGGGTACGGCAGACTGATGCGGGAATGGCCAGCCCTGCCGGCATAGCCGGACAGGGCCGTTCAAAGTTCAATGTTCAACGTTTAAAGAACGGCCACGGTTCCAATCGTTCAAGCCGTTCAAAACGTTCAAGTCGTTCAAACCGTCGAACCGGACGCGTTAGTACGTAGGGTGGGTTAAGGAGCGCAGCGACGAACCCACCGTTTAGGATGATGGGTATCGCTGTGCTCAACCCATCCTACAATGCTGATGCGGGAGTGGCCGGCGCCGCCCGCATAGCGGGCGGAATGGTTCCCGACGTTCAAATAGTTCAAGTCGTTCAAATCGTCGAACCAGATGTAAGAGCTAGCCCAGCGTCCGAGACAGCCAGTCGGTGACGGTCCTTGCTACCCGCTCCTCCGCGCCGACGTAAAAGTGGTCGCAGTCGGGGATGATCGCGACTTCGCATGGCCCGGCGCAGTTTTCCTTGAAGCGTTCGGCGGGGTAGTTGTCTTTCGGCTCCTGATCGCCGCGGATAAACAGAACGGGGCATCTGATGCGCTTGGCGTTCTCGACCAGATCCGGCGCGTTGTCGAGACGGTCGAGAAAAGTGCGCGCCGAGATCACCCACCACCAAGCCGGGATGAGCATGAGCTGGCGCGGATTGCCCGCTGCAATCAACGCCTCGGCTTCTTTGATCTGTTCGCCGGTCTTGTCATTGATGCTGAAGTTCCGCGCTGAACGCGGGTTGGCGAGCCGGTTGCCGCCGGCATGGGCCGATAACAAGATCAATGCTTTAGTTTCGGGATGGCGTGCCACATGCTCACTGGCGAGCACGCCGCCGTTGCTGTGGCCGATGACGATGGGATTCTCGAAACCTTTGTTTGCCAAGTATTTCGCGGCCAGCTCGTTGTCTTCGATGCCTTCGGCGACGGTTTGGTAGGCGCCGCCGACGCATTCCCGGCTACTGTATGTGCTCACCGAGTCGTGGCCGCGCCGGTTGAACGCGAGGTATTCGTAACCCAGCGCCGTAATATGCGGCGCGAGAAAGCGCGCGGCGCAGACGTAAAAATTCATCTGGTTGCCGTGGCAATACATCGCCGCGGCCCTGCTCGGCCCGTCCGGGGTGTAGTAGGCCCCGTCGAGGGGATGAGTGGGCGTCGGGATGCTGACGAGTTCGGTGCGCATAACGGGCAATCCTTTCCATCGGGCTTTGTCTAAGCGAGGGCTTATTACAAGCAGCAAAAAAATGATAGAGGTGATAAGAATTCAAGGTTCAATGTTCAACGCTCGCTGCGCGAGCTGTTCAAAGTTAAGATTCGGAGCTCAACTTTGAACCCTTCGACTCCGCTCAGGGCCGGCCCGGAACGTTGAACGGGAAAAGACGAAAGGAAATCGAATCATGGCAGAAGAAAAGAAACCGCCGTTTCGCGCCAATCACGTCGGCAGTCTCTTGCGCCCGCCCGACCTGCGGCACGCCAGGGAGAAACACCAGAAGGGTGAGATAACCGCCGCGCAGTTGCGAGAGGTCGAGGACCGTTGCATTCGCGATGCTGTTAGAATGCAGGAAGACGTCGGCATGCAGGGAATCACCGACGGCGAGTTTCGCCGCAATCTCTGGCATGCCGACTTTCTAAGTCAGTTCCAGGGCATCAAGGTCGTTGAGGGCCTGTTGCCGGAATCCGCGCGCCATTTTAAAAACCCAGACGCGGACGTGCAACGATCGCCGACGCAATTCGTCGTGACGGGAAAGCTCGGGCATCCGCGCGGCATCGAGACCGACAATTTCAAATTCCTGGCTGGCGTGACAAAGCAGACGCCTAAACAGTGCATCCCCTCGCCGTCGTTGGTCCACTTTCGCACCGGACGCGGCGGCGTGGACAAAGCTGCTTATCCCGACATGGAACAAGTCTTCGCCGATCTAGCGCGAGTTTACCGCGAGGAGATTGCCGGTCTCGTTACGGCGGGTTGCAGCTATTTGCAGATCGACGATGTCAATTTCGCTTACCTCTGTGATCCCAAAATGCGCGAAGGGGCGAAGAAGATCGGCGAAGACCCGAACAAGCTCCCGGCGTTGTACGCCAGGCTGATCAACGAATCCATAAAAGAGCGCTCCGCGAATATGGTGGTGTGCACGCATCTGTGCCGCGGCAACTTCGCCAGCGCTTGGGTGGCCGAGGGGGGCTACGATCCGGTCGCCGAGGTGCTGTTCAACGACCTAAAGGTAGACGGTTACTTTCTCGAATTCGACACGCCGCGCGCGGGCAACTTTGCGCCGCTGCGCTACTTGCCCAAGGGCAAGAAGCTGATTCTTGGGCTGGTGACTTCTAAAACCGGCGCGTTGGAAAACCCCGACGATCTCAAGCGGCGCATCGATGAAGCCGCGAAGTTGGTGCCAATGGACCAGCTCGGCATCAGCCCGCAGTGCGGTTTTTCCAGCACCGTGCTCGGCAACAAACTGACGATCGATGATCAGATCGCGAAGCTAAAGCTAGTTGTGCAGGTGGCGCGGGAGGTTTGGGGGTGATTGAGTCGATGATCGGCGACCAAATGTTCACGATCAGCATCTAACCTCACTAAGGGTGTGCCTTATGGTATGCAATCTGATTGTTCATTGGAGTGAAGGTGGCCCAGGCTGAATCGAAACCAGACTCCCATCACGCCTTTCGTGTGATTTCCCGTGAAGAAATCCTCGCGCGGCTGCAAGATCCTACTCTTTGGCTCGTTAATGTCATGCCCAAGGAGACCTTCGAGGCCGGCCATATTCCTCGTTCCGTCAATTTGTCCGTGGCGGAAGTTGAGAGCAAAGCCCGCCAGTTTTTTCCTGATCCCGCACGCGAAATCATTGTCTACTGCGCCGGGCCGACGTGACCGTTGGGTAAGCAGGCGGTGGGCTTGCTTGGGCGGATGGGCTATAGGAATCTTCGCTACTATATCGGCGGCATGGCCGATTGGATCGAAAATGGTGGGCCGGTGGAAAAAGTGGAGTCGGCCGCCGCGCCGCCGCGATCCGGACCGAACATTCAATCGCCAATTTCCCGCACCTCTTGGACCGGTTTCTTGGACCTATTAGCCGGCTGGTCTTTGGAGCGACTGATCGGCTTCTGGCTCGGCATGATCCTCGTTTTTGGTTTGGTCTATTGGGGAGCGGGTATCAGCATGGGCTGGGGGTTGCAGGCCGGAAATGTTGCCGTGAAGCCGGACCTCGAAGGGCTGGGCACGGCGATCTATTTCAGCTTCGTGACGGCGCTCTCGATCGGCTACGGCGACGTGATTCCGCTCGGCGCGCTGCGAATCTTGGCGGTGGCGGAGGGCGTTGCCGGATTACTGATATTTGGCTGCGTCATTTCCAAGCTCGTGTCGCGGCGACAAGAAGAACTCACGGCCGAGATTCATCGCACGACATTCGAGGATCGCATGGATCGCGTGCGCACGAATCTTCATCTGGTGTTCTCGGACCTGGGCGCCGTGCAGCAGTTGCAGGCCGAACAGGGCGCGTTGCCGGGGCAAGTGCTGCGGCGGCTCGAAAGCACGGTGCGAGTGTTTCGCGGAGAATTGCAAACGGTGCATGATGTTCTCTATCGCTCGCAAGTGGTTCCCGACGAGGATGCGCTGGAGTCTCTGCTCGCGAATCTGGTCATCTGTCTGCAGAGTCTGGCAGAATTGAACGCCTCGCGACCGACTGACAACGGACAGTCGCCTGCGCTCGACAGCGGCCTGCGAGCTATCAGCAATTTAGCCAGGGAAATCTGCGGCGAATGCGTGCCTCATACCTACGCTCCCGCCTTGAAGGAATCGATGGACCAGATTCAGGCGCTAGCTGGGAAATTCGCTTAGTTGGGCGGAGTTTTTGCTCGTGACCGCGTTGCGCCCACGCCGCGTCCTTGATAGTAGGTGATTTTACACAAGGAGGGTGCGGCTATGTTGCAAAAATTGCAATCGATCGCGCTGATAATGGCTTTGCTGGGTATGTTTTCGGGCTGCCAAGCGCTTACCGGGGAGACCTTGGGTGAAAATATCGACGACACCACGATCACGACCACTGTAAAGGCCAAGCTTGCCGCTGAGAAAGGCACAACGTTGACGCGCATCCAGGTCGACACCAATCGCGGCGTGGTGCAGTTATCGGGCGTTGTCGAATCGCCTGCGGTGAGGACTCGAGCGGAACAAATAGCGCGCCAGATTGGCGGGGTAAAAAACGTAGTCAATAACTTGCAGGTGCGGTAGTAGCCTGCGCCGCGGTTTCATTTTCCTTCCGGTCCGCGCCGGAGAATCTGTTTATAGACCGAATCGATGAAGCCGCTTTTTTCCAACTGGTCGACGATTGAGAAATCGACGAACTGCTCCGGTTTCGGCAGCGGCTTTTTGCCGTGAAACCGGTTCTCGATCAAAGACTGTATCGCTCTCAAGGAGCGGCGCGGGCTCTTCTGTAGCGTGGGGGCGTAATCTTGCCGGGTCCCTAAAATTTCATCGTCGGTGATCTTACCGTACTTGCCAAGAACCCGTTTGCTATATTCCCTATCGGTCCGGTAGCGGTGCATACCGCGGGTAAACGCGCGCACGAACCGCAGCGCCACGTCGCGCTGCTGACGAGAGCCCGATGGCCGCCGAAAGTTTTTTACACCAAGTAGGGCCAGTAGTTCCCCTGGTCGTAATATTTTTCCTTAACTTCGTTTCCCGCATGATTCTCGCGCCGCTGCTGCCGACGATCGAAAGAGAACTGGCGATCTCCCACGGCCAGGCGGGTTTTTTTTTCTTTCTGATCTCCGCCGGCTATCTCGCCGGGCTGCTCCTGTCGGGATTTCTGTCCTCACGGTCGACGCACCGGTCGGCGATCACCGCGTCGGGCGCCGGTGTCGGGGTTTCTCTATTGGCGTTGTCGGTGGCGGGCGGTCCGTGGACCATGCGTTGCGGATTCTTCGCGTTGGGATTCGCCTGCGGACTTTACTTGCCGTCAGCCATTGCGACCATAACTGCCCTGATCGACCGTCAACACTGGGGCAAAGCTATCGCGGTGCACGAGTTGGCGCCGAACCTGGCGTTTTTCAGCGCGCCGTTCATCGCGGAAATGTTTCTCAAGTGGCTGACCTGGCGCGCCGCGTTGGGCGCGCTCGGCGCGGTGGCGCTTATGGTGGTCCTGGGGTTTTTTCGTTACGGCCACGGCGGCGATTTTCCCGGCGAGCCCCCGACGGCGAGCGGGGTCGGCTTGTTAATGCGGGCTTCGTCTTTCTGGTTGATGGTTTTGCTGTTCGGCATGGGCGTCAGCGTGACGGTGGGAGTCTACGCCATGTTGCCGCTCTATCTCATCAACGAACGCCAGATGGATTCGAGCTGGGCTAATACCATCGTGGCGCTCTCGCGCTCGCATGGTCCGTTTCTCGGCCTGCTCGGCGGCTGGGTGTCGGACCGGCTGGGGCCGAAGCGGACCATCGTCGTCAGTCTGTTGTTCTCAGGGGTATTGACACTGCTGTTAGGCTGGACATCCGGGCGCGGCTTAAGCGCCGTCGTGTTTGTGCAGCCGCTGCTTGCGGTCTGGTTTTTTCCCGCCGGTTTCGCGGCGCTGGCGATGATCACACCGCCCCAGGCGCGCAATCTCTCCGTCGGTTTTACCGTGCCGTTCGGTTATTTGATTGGCGGTGGGGCGATCCCGACCTTCGTCGGTGTTATGGGCGACGCGGGTTCGTTCGCTTTTGGTTTGATGGTGACCGGCGTATTGATTTTAGGCGCCGGGATCGCGGCGCTTCGGCTCAAATTACCCGACCGCAGCCAACTCTCGACATGAAGAGTTCGTTGTCTTATAAATCTTTTCGATGCTGAGATTGGAAGAATTTGCCGAGAAAATTCGAGAAAGCGGCGCTATCGTCGTCTTCACCGGCGCGGGCATCAGCACGGAATCGGGTATTCCGGATTTCCGCAGCCCCGGCGGCATCTGGACGCGCTACCGGCCGGTGACTTTTCAGGAATACCTGAGCAGCGAGGCGGCGCGCATCGAAGCATGGAAGCGACGGTTGGATGGCTGGAAACAGCATAAGAACGCCAAACCGAACGTCGGCCATTATTTTGTCCAGTCGCTCGACGCTAAAGGCAAGCTGATCGGCCTGATCACCCAGAACGTCGATGGCCTGCACAGCGAAGCGGGGCTGCCGGACGAAAAGATCGTCGAGCTGCACGGCACCAACCGCAAAATCATCTGCCTTGAGTGTGGCAGGTCTTACGACCCCGACGCGATCATCCAACGGTTGGTCGGTGATTTCGCATCGCCGAAATGCGATGCCTGCGGCGGCATTCTCAAATCGGCGACGGTTTCCTTTGGCCAGGCGATGCCGGAAGCGGCTATGCGCCGGGCCAAAGAGTGGACCGAGCAGGCGGAAATCTTCATCGTCATGGGGTCCTCGTTGCAAGTTCAACCGGCGGCATCGTTTCCTGTGGTCGCGAAACGCAACGGTGCGCTGTTGGCGATCATCAACCGCGAGCCGACGCCGCTAGACGACTACGCGGATTTCGTGCATCAAGGGGCGATCGGCGAGTTCTGCGGCAGATTTGGCGAGATGATCGCCGATGGGTGAGAGAAAAGTTAGAGATTCGTTGACTCTGTACCGATAATTACAAAACCGCAATGACTTCGATTTGCATCAACATCTCGCCGCGCAACTCCGCCTTGATTGCGTGGCGCGCGGGACGGTCGTGTTCGTCGGGGAACATTTTGAGCCAGGCCTTGTTGACCGAGTCGCGATACTTTTCTTCTTTGAGATAGACTTTCATGGTGCCGATGTTATCCGGCGTGCCGCCGGCGGATTCCATAAAGAGCCGCAAATTACGGAACATCGCCTCGGCCTGCTCGTCCGGATGCGGCGACATCACGCCGGTCTTGGCGTCTTTGCCCGAGATCGCCGAGGAGAAAACCATGTTGCCGACCACGGCGCCGTTGGGAATCGGTGCGCCGTGCTCCATGCCTTTGATGTGAATACTCTTGCGGGTCGCCATAAGCGTCCTCCGTAGCTGGGTTTAAGTTTGTCCGTTACTTACCACCGCGTCCGTGGACGGTCCAGTGTCGGCCCATGGCACTGGCTTACGCGGTGGATCAGTGCTATGTGGGGGAAGTATGCAACCCCAGCGGCAACCGCAGGAAGGAAGCGCTATGGAAGCAGTCGCCAAAGCAGAGAGCGGTCGAACCCTGAACGAGCTTGAGTCCTATTTCCAAAAATATCGCAACCTGCCGCGCGAGGTGGTTCTCAAGCACGATCTCTTGCGCGATGGCCATTGGTTCACCAACGCCGCGCTGGAGCTGGCTTCCGACGCTCTGGTGAAATCCTACCGGCTATTTTCCTATGACCTGATCCCGATGAAGGATATGAAGCGTAAGGAGCATCGCAAGATCACCGAGTGGTTCATGATGCGCGGCGGTCTTTATGGCCTTCGGCCGGTGACGGTGCAGACCACGCTCAATTCCAATTCGCCCTACGTCATCGACGCGGTGAATGGCAAAGCCAAGCTGTTTCTCCAAGGCAAAGAAATCTGCGACGTGTCGTTTCCACGGCCACTCAAATACTACACGCGCAAATTCGCGGACGGTACGGCGTACCACGAGATCATCGCCTACGGCTATTTCGTCACCGCATTTCGCAACTGCCAGTACTGGGGGCCGGACGAGGAGTGCCGCTTCTGCGATATCAATATCAATGCCCGGCAGATGAAAGAGTCGAAAGACTTTACCTTCAATCCTCCGGTGAAACCGGTTTCCTACATGGTCGAAGTGGCAAATTCCATCGAAAAAGACGCCACGGACGAAGTGGGCTTTACGCCGCTGATCGACTATCTCATTACCGGCGGAACCGTTCTCAAGACTTTGCACGGCAAGGACGAGGACGGCTTTTATCTCGATTATGCGGCGGCACTCAAATGGAGCGGTCACCGGCGCCACGTTTATCTCCAGACCAACGCGAAAGACAAAGAGACGCTGAAACGTTACCGCGCCGCCGGGGTCGACGGCCACCACGCCAACATGGAAGTCTGGGACCGAAGGCTCTTTGAATGGATTAACCCAGGCAAAAATCGGCGTGTAGGGTGGGACAAATGGGTGCAAGGGATGGTGGACGCCGTCGATGTTTTCGGCGAGACCAATGTCCGTCCCAATTTGGTCTGCGGCGTCGAGATGGCCAAGCCGCATGGTTTCGGCACGGTCAAGGAAGCGGTCCAATCGACCCGCGCAGGTTTCGATTTCATGATGAAGCATGGGATTTTCCCGCGCCTCAATCAATGGCGCCGCGAGCCGGGCTCCAATCTGGTGTCGCAGCAGGAGCAGCCGCCGATTCCCTTGGAGTTCTATTTGGAGCTGATGGGGAGTTATTACGAGACTTGGAAGAAATACAGTTTGCCGATAGCGCCGCACAACAGCGTCCATCCCGAGACGCGGATTATGGGCCGCGGCCACGGCACCTACGACGACATCATTCTGCTCAACGAAGTGCCGGATTACCAAGCGCGCGTTGACGCGGCGCTCCGGGAAGGACTCAAAGCCTGTGTCCATGCGCACGCCAATGGGTGAAAGGTTGGAGGCGCCGATTAAGCCACCGGCACTGAGGAACTGGGTCGTGTGGCTACTTGCTCTATCGGGGCTATTCCTGTTCCCAAAGCCGGGCGCTGCCGCGGACAAGCTGCGCATCGGCTACGGCGCGCCGACGGTAACCATGGCGCCGCTCTGGATCGCCCAAGAGGGGAAAATCTTTCCGCGCAATGGCTTGGATGTCGAAGTCCTCTATCTGGAAAGCGCGTTGGTTCAAAGAGCGCTGATCGCCGGCGAGATTCAATTCGGCGAAATGACCGGCGCCTTGCTGTCCGCGCCGCGATTGCAGGGCGCGGATGTCGTTATGGTCGCCGGCTTCGTCGACCGTCTGCTGTTTCGTCTTTTGGCGCGGCCTGAGATTCGAACGGCTGCCGACCTGAAAGGGAAGCGAATCGGTACTTCCCGTTACGGCGCGGCGATCGATCGGGCCACGCGGTTGTTATTGTCCAAGCTCGGCGTGAACCCGGAAAAGGAGGTTACCTTCATTCAAATCGGCAGCGAGGCGACGCTACTTGCCGCCTTGCTGGGCAACGTCATCGACGCCACGCTGCTCCAACCGCCACGTCATCGCAGGGCGATCGACGCCGGGATGAAGGTTGTGGCTAACTTGGAGGAAATGAACATCCCTTTCCAGCATACCGGGCTCGTGACTACGCAAAGATTTATCGGCAAGAACCAAGATGTCACCCGGCGGGTGGTCAAGTCGTTCGTTGAGAGCATTCATCTTATGACGATCAATCCGGAGACGGCCAAAAAAGCGATCAACAAGTATATGCGGCTGAACGACGATCGTGAACTGGAGGAGACCTATCAATTGCTCAAGCGCGTGGCTCTGACAAAGCCGTATCCGACGATCGATGGCATCAAGACCATACTGAACGACTTGGCGGATCAAATTCCCGCGGCGAAAACCGCCGACCCTAAAGAGTTTGTCGACACGCGATTTCTCGAAGAGCTCGATAAATCGGGATATATCGACAGGCTGTATCGCTAGTCGCGCGGCGACCATTGCAATCTAGCCGTCAAATTTTGATCCACCTGCCACATGGCGCGGCAGTCGTCTTCATTGTAGATGAGCGCCCGGTCGATGGCGAAGAGGTCGCGGTTCTCGAGATAATCCCAGTAACAAACCATCGACTGATAAGCGCCGATGTCTTTCTGCCGCCAATGAAAACCCAGAGCCGGCGCCACGGACTTGATCGAAAACGAGGGCACCGGAAGATAAACCGCCGACTGAATGGCTTCCTTCAGATCGACGCAGTGTTCCATCAACCGCTCCAGTGATCCCGCCAACGCCGGCCAGCGGCGTGCCGTCCGGCGCATCTGGTGGATCTCAAAATCGGTCCAGTGATATAGCCGAACCTCGCGGCAATCGCCAACGTAGTCGAGAAACTCTTCAAAAATCCGCCCTTCGTCCGCGGCACCGCGGGCGAGAAACTTGACGAACTGGTCCCGGGCGTCGTCGTAGCAGCCGATGAGATAGGCGTGCGGTGGTTCGGTGGGGTGGACCCAATCGGAAGTTTCAAAATCGAAATAAAGCAGACGCCGGGCACGGGGAATTTCCAGCCGCCGCCCGGGTTTTATGATCGGACCGCCGATTCTATAGGCCTTCGCGACGGAGTAAGCGATGGCGCCGTAATGTTCGCCGATAATATCGGTGATTTCTTCTTGTCTGAGATTCCAAAGCTGATCGACCCGATGAATGCCCGCCTTGCGCAGCTTGTCGCGCTCGCGCTTCTGAATCCCCGCGAGCAGGACCAAATCTTTCTCTTCCGTTGCGCGCCTGTTGCCGTAGAGACGCCACGGCGAACTGGTCGCGTTCGGCGGCCGCCGGGATTCAGGGATCGTGGTGCCGTCGCGCAGCGATTTCCACAACTCGCGCACTTTCTGGATTTCATGCTCCGTTCCTTTGCTGGGAATCGTTGCGCTTGAATCTTTCAGCACGACCGTCAGGTCGCCGGGGGTGAATCCTTGAAGCCTGCCGATGTTTTCATTGTAAAAGGCCGCTTGCAGCGCGTGATATGCTAGCAGCGCCGGCGAGTGTTTGAGTTCAAGCACGTGGTAGTGGAAAGGGCCGAGATCCGATGGCGCCGAGTCGTCGCGAACCAACAAATCTCCCTTGCCATAACTTTCCCGTTCCAGGTCCCAGAGTTGCGGCTGGTAAATCGCCGGCGCGCCGTCGAGCATGGCGCGGAGGGTGTTTTTGAGCGCATCGAAGCCGAAGGCCGGCTCGATCTTCACGGCGTCGGGATGGTTCAGCCGGACCCATTGCTCCTCATGCGCGACGCCTCGCTGCATGCGCATCTCGTCGTAACGCGTCGTTTCATCGACGGCTTCTTCCTTGGGCGCGTGGTATTCACACCACACCCAAAAGGGATCTTTAAGCAGATAATACGTCAGGGAGGGGCGGAAAAGCGCGTGGCGGTTGAATTTCCGGCCGCCGGTGGCGCGCTGAACAAGATCCTCGACGGTGAGTGGCCTGCGTTTGGTCGCCATGAACGCTTCCGTTGCATTCTACGTGAAACGTAGAACCGCGACAACGCAACCAACGATCTAGAATCATACTTTGCGTACTTGGCGTGACTAAAAATCCCCGCCGGCCAAGAGTTCAATTTTCAATACTCGCTGCGCAGGCTGATCACATTCAAGAATTCCGAGTCTTGCGTTAAACTTTGAACCCTTCGACGATGCTCAGGGCAGGCCTGGAACTCGGAACAGTTTGCGCCTTGAATGGCGATCCGGGTTATGCCGGAAAAATACCGAAGCGCCGTTTTCGCCGGGCCGCTATCGTGGTATTCGATGGGTCAATTGCCGGGATCATTGGACTCATGTCGGCGCTTATATTGTGAGTGTCGTGATTTCCCCCGTTGCCGTTGCTCGGAGCATCAATGTTGACCTTGGCCATCACCATGGGAAATGAACAAGCCTCGTCCTCCGTGGGCAATGGCGGCGGCACCGGGGCGTCGCCGATACCATCCGGCGGAACTTCCGTCAGGCGTGCCGCGGCGGCGAGGTCGTCTTGGAATTGCCGATGTCTTTCAATTAGCGCCGCCTGCTTGGTCAAAAGCTCATCGAGGTGTTGACGTAACATGGCGCCGCGCCGCCGTTGGTCATCGCCGCCGGCGAGACGTTCCTGCCAATGGGAGCGCTCCTCTTCGAGATTCCGGATTTCGTGCTGCGCGTTTTGATAAAGGCGCTCCAGTTCCCCCATGCGGTCGTGCGTCGCGTGGAGTTCTTGAACTTGTTCTTTTGCGGCGAAAAACTCTTGCCGCAGCACGGCGATTTGCGCTTGCGCATTTTTCTGTTCGTTCTTATGGATGGCCTCCCGGGATTCAAAATCAGCAAGCTGTTGGCGAGCGACTTCCAATTCTCCGACCCGCGCAAGGCTTGCTTCCAGTTGGCTCTTCAGATCGGCGATTTCGCTTTCCAGCTTCGTGCGGTCGTTCACGGCGTCTTGCCGTTCGCCGAGCGCGGCGCTGAAACCGCTTTCCGCGGATTGGAGTTGACCTTTGAGGTGGGCAATCTCCCCTTCGAGCTGTTGGTTAGTTGTCCGGAGCTCAAGAATTTCAACCTGCGAGCTTTTCAAGTGGTCCCTTTGGCTCCGCAGCTCTTCAGCCGACCTTCGGCTTGTCTCAAGCTCGCTCGCTAGATACGCAATCTTATCGTGGAGTTCTTGGTCTGTCGTTGGGGCCGTCGTCGCGCCGTTAGAATCGATCGGTTGCATCTCAACCGGGTTATCGAGCGTGATAGTTTTTGGGCTGTTTTCGAGCTGCGCGGCCAGACCTTCGACCTCTCGTCGTGTCCTCTTTAGCTCGCGCTCCGAGGCGGCGAGAAAAACCCCCAAAAGGCCGATGGCGCCCCCGGCAAATATCAAGATCCAAAGAGATATGTCTTCCATGTCATTCTCCTATGCTTGAGCTAAACACCCTGGTCTGGCGAGTCAGCGGGCAACTCGGTTCTCCAGTGGTCGATCCTTCGATTCGAGCCCGCCGCCGTGGCCGCGGGCTCTCGCTCAGGATTCCGCCCGACGGGCGATGCCGAAGGTGCGACGGGCTTGCCCGTGGGGCTCCACGGATTCGCGGCATGGGTCGCCGAAAGTTTGATAATCGATCGCAAGCAGCGCATTTTTTTTGTCGCGACGGTCCGGTCACCGAGCCATCCGTTGCGCAATCTCCTAGGGAGACAGAAAAAGGCGCATGGGTGCAACCCGCAAGGGCTCCTGGAATGATTCCATTTCAGGGCAGGGTCGTCCAGCGCGGGGTTCGCTCCGGTTATCTGTCGCGTTGGAGGGCTTGCTGACGCCAAAGCTATGCCAACGGAACTAGCTGCTGCCCGCCAGCGTAGTTTCTCTTAACAAAGAACTCTTTGGAGCAGAGGACCCATTTTGGAAACATATTTAGTGTGCGGCGATTTGGACAAAATCGTGAATCTCGGCAAAATTTGTAAGAGATCGTCACTACTCGCGTGCCTGCGCGATCCCGTCGTTTCTACCGGCGCGTCATTGGCCAGCGCCGCGACGCCGGCTGCAGGGCGCGCATGCTCCCCGCACCCGCCCCATAGTTCGATGAAAAGATCCGACGTTCCGTTGATCACTTGCGGCATCTTGGCCGCATGGACTTTAGGGGGAGAGTTGCGTATAGGTTAGCCTGCGAGCGCTACTCTCCCGCCTCGGGGGAATTATGGGTTGACTGATTGCGGCGGCGGTATTTTTTGACGGCATTCACCTGGTGATCGCTGGCACCGAGTTACGTTGAAAGATTGCTCGGCGGATAGGCGAAGAAGTCCTCCAAGCGATCTTTCCCATTCTGTCGCTCGCCGGAATCGTTTGGTTGTCTCGGGCCTATGCGATCGCAGAATATGTGGTGTACGGCTTTTTTCTCCACATGCATAAGGTTTTTTTCGGCGTTTCGCCCTTGCCTGGGTAATCACCGCGCGCTATTCTCCAGCCTGACGCGATGGGCGCAGCGGCAGGAGTGAAGATTATTATCAGATAGGCTTCTCATCGTCGGATTTTCAGGGGGTCGTATGAAACTGCCACGGGGATTTTGCCTGCTTGGCGGGCTGCTAGTTCTTGTTAATTCTTCATTCTTGCCGGATGGCCTGAGCCAGGAAAAGGTCAGACTCTCTCACAGCGCTCTGGAGGGCAGCAACGCCGTCTGGTACGTCGCTCAAGATCGCGGCCTGTATAAGAAGAACGGTTTGGACGTCGACCTGCTTTTCATCCCCAGCACCACGACCAGCGTGTCCAGCTTGGTGGCCGGAGACATCCAGGTGGCCAACGCATCCGGCGGTGGTGTCGCCAGCGCGGTGGTGGCGGGGGCCGACCTCGTCATGGTCGCCTGTTACCTCAATTCCTTACCTTACGAGCTGGTTGTTCAGGAATCGATCAAATCGGTTGAAGATCTCAAAGGAAAAAGCATCGGCATTAGCCGGCTCGGCAGCGCATCGGACGTGGCCGCGCGCGCGTTGATCCGCGGGTTGGGGCTGGAACCCGAAAAGCAAGTGCTCATAATGCAGGTCGGCGGTCCGGCGGAAAGGGCCGCGGCGTTTCGCACCGGTAGAATCGCCGGTTTACCTTCGACTCCGGGCCTTATTCACCTGACCAAGGGAGTCCCCTACAGAATCCTTATCAGCACGGCAGATTTTCCGAAACGGTTTGATTTTCCCTATATCTGCGCGACGACCACAAAAAGCTACTTGTCACGCCAGCGGGAGACCGTCAGAAAAGTTCTGATGTCGCATATCGAAGCCACCCATTATTTCAAGACCCATAAGGAAGAAGGCAAAAAAATCGTCGCCAAATACAGCCGCATCTCCAATGAAAATTATCTGGAGGCCGCTTATACCGCAAGCGCGAAACTCTACGATAGGGTGCCGCTCGTGACCCGCCCCGGCGTTGAGGAGCAAATTAAAGTGGCTGTTGGCCGAAAGCCCGGCGCGCAGCTTCGCTTCGAAGACATGGTGGATGACAGCATTGTGCGCGAGTTGGATAAGCGCGGCTTTATCGACAAGGTCTACAAGCAATGAAGTGGCCGACGCGCGGCGCGGAAGTCTGAGCAGACTCAATTCTCTACTAAACTTCTTCGCTCTCCCCTAAATGGCGCTTAAAGGCATTGCCACGGCAAGACAGACAACGGTTTTGTCCGCTCGCGCCGTTCGAGATGCGTTTGAGCGCTGTTTTTTTTCCAAAGACGCGCGGTTATTCTTGTTGCTACCGCGGTAGCGCTGTATCATTTCAAGAATGAGTTGTTTCTTCGAAAGGGGAACCGCTATGCGTACGGCACAAGCGCTATTATTCGGATTTCTTGTGGGACTGTTCGCGCCTCACTGGGTCATGGCTCAAGCGATGGGTGAATACGGTAGGAGCGTTCAAGGCGCGACCGAGAGGCAGAAGGGATCTCGTCCTCAAGCAACGACTAGCCGATCCCGAAACCAAAAGGGCAAGAACGATGTGCCTGGCGTCGGCGATTTAGGAGGCAAACCGGTCGCGTCGCAGCTGGTCGTTGCGGCTAACGAGGCGGGGCTCTATCCGCGTCAAGACGACGAGTCGGAGAAAATCGACCGGCTCTCGCGGGGCGAGATCCTCATTCCTGTTCTGCAAAGCAATGGCGGAAACGAGTGGTTCATGGTCAAAACCTCCAGCGGCAAAGTTGGCTGGGTCAAAGCGGCGGACGTTCGCGCAGAACCGGGAAAAAATCCATAATCGACCCTTCGACTCGAGACCTGCCTTGGCCGGGGGCTCTCGCTCAGGATTTCAACCCACGGGCGTACTGGAAGGTGCTACGGGCTTGCCCGTGGGGCTCCACCAACGAACAACCTCTCACGCGCCAACCTGTCATCCCTTGATCATCTAGCTTCCAACGACTCTCAACCCAACCCAGCAAGCAGCCTTCCGGTTTTCCGCTTGACGGCTGAAGCCGGCTGTACTAGATATTCGTTGCCATAGAGTCGATAGACGGTGGGTTGGATTCACCATCCGGCGGCAGCTTCGATGCGTTTCCCTCAGCCCGGCTGGACAACCCAGGCCGGGCTGAGGGGCGTAACGACCTTGATAATGAACAGGTTAGAATCCGAGCGGGGCAGGGCGAAGCCGAGCAGTGCAAATTGGCGGCATTAAAGCATCGAAGAAAAGAAGGAGGTACGACCATGGCGTATTCTGTCAAAAAAGTCGACGTATGGGCTGGGGAAGTCGCCGATCGTCCGGGCGGACTGGCGGCCACCATTGCAGGGTTGAGCAACGCCGGGGCGAATCTGGAGTTTCTCGTAGCGCGCCGCGCTCCCGATAAGCCCGGCACCGGAGTGGTTTTCGTGACACCGATCAGGGGCGCGAAACAAAAAGCCGCTGCCCAGGGGGCGGGCCTCAGCATGTCCGACAGCTTGCATTCGGTGCGAGTAGAAGGACCGGACCGGGCGGGGCTCGGCGCGAAAATGACCGGCGCTCTCGCCGATGCCGGAATTAACCTGCGCGGCGTATCAGGCGCCGCGCTCGGCCGGCGCGCGGTGACGTATTTTGGTTTCGATAGCGGCGCGGACGCGGATACGGCCGTGCGAACTTTGAAAAAGACCCTGAAATAGATCATGGGGGGGCGGGTTTGCAACTCGCCCCTACTGATCTAGATCGGCATGAGAAGGCCCCTGCGCGGTGCTCGCAAGCTTGGCCGTGCCCGCCTGCCTGTCGAGGCGCACGCCGAAGTATCTGACGACGAGCGCTGCGGTCACGCTGCGGGCGATGATGAAGATGCTCATCATATTCCGCCGCGTATTTATTTAAGAATCTTCCGGGTGTGGCGCATCGCCTATCACCGCCACGGTTCTAGGGTCTCTTTATTCAGGGTCGTGGAAGTTTGAGAGTGCGTGAAAGAATCCGTTCATGGTTCGATCCTTCGGCCTCGCTCAGGACAGACTCAAAGGACGGCGTTACGACGACGGCGGCTGAGGGAGTCTTTCGCGCCGGGGAAGTTGCGGGATGACCCGCGGGGCGGCGATGCCGGGCGCGGCGCCAGCTCTAGCCGCTGCCCCGGCTTGTGGTCGAGGCGCGCTCGCCACCGCCGGCGCGGCAGCTTCGACCTTGCGAAAATAATCGAGCGCCAGCTCCACGCGGGAGGCGCCGCTGGTGAAGACAACGTTTTTGTCCTGTATCTGAGACAAGCTGAAACCTTCGAAGGTGTCGCCGATCTTGAAACGCATCGTTCCGGCAGTTTGTCCCTGTGGCGGCCGTCCGGCTGCCGGACTACCGCCGTCTTGCAGAATGGCGTAACGGCTCTCGCCCAGGATCGCCGTGCCGAGTAGAATCAAGCCGCGCACTCTTTGCATCGCGCGCGAGGTGGTCTCGGCTTCCTTGGTCTGCGTCGCCCCGCGCTCCGGATCGAAAAGGTTTTTGCTGATGATGATGTCGGTATTAGCCGCTCGCGGCTGCGTTGCCGGGACATCGGGTGTCGAGGCTGCCGCAGGCGGTGAAACGCTCGCAGGGGTCGGCAGATCCCAAGGGCGGTCGGTCCACAGAAGATAGGTCTTTGCCAGAATGTACACCAGCGCGCCGGAGAGAAAGATTGCCAGCAGTGCGGATCGATGTGGAATCACGGAATCCATCTGGTTTCGCTATTAACTGCCTCGGCGTCCTCAGCATCTCCTTGGAAAATTGGGTTATGGTTGTGCGCTATAGGCTGGCTAGTAATGAAGCGTACCAGCGCCGCGCTAATTCCTTCCCCTCGACGGGGAAGGATAAAGGTAGGGGTGATGGGTTTCATCGGTTCCCTTGCACCCCTATCCCGGCCTTTCCCCATCAAGGGGAAAGGATGCCTAACTGCAATGAAGTGATCTGCCGCGATCTTCATTCTCTTTGGGCGAGCGCAAGATCATGAATTACTCCGCGCTGCCTCGTCCGTCTCCTCGGTCACCACAACACCGAGTTCCTCTAGAAAAGAGTCACGATGATCGCAATTCCGCTCACGCCGTCGCCGCCCTTGCCGGAAAGTTGCCCGTTGGCGGAGGCGCCGCCACCTCCACCTCCGCCACCGTAATTCCCGCCGTCGCCGCCGCTCGCGGCTGGACCGCCACTGTACCTCGCCCCGCCGCCGCCACCACCACCGCCGCCACTAGCTTCGTTGGTTGTAGCAGACGCGCCGGCGCCTCCCGCAGTCGGCGCGCTCCCCGATGTCCCGCCTACACCACCTGTTAAGGATGTCCCTCTAAATATCGCCCCGGCTCCTCCGCTTGAGGGCGCGCGTACGCCTGGTTTTCAAACAGATTGTCCGCTGTGCCGCCCGCGCCCCCGCCTCCTGCGCCGGGCGTAGACCCACCATTGGTCGCTGGAATCTCGACTGGAAATTCGGCGTTACGGTCGTCCCAGTGGCGTGAACTCCCACCACCCCCTCCACTAAACATCCCGATCCCTCCCGCGCTTCCCCCTCCAGCAACACCGCCGGGGCCCGCGCCCCCGCCAAGCCAGCTACCGAAGGTGGTGTTGCCACCCGCACTCCCAGCGTTGCCCGCGTTGTTGTCCGTGGCGGCCGCCGCGCCGCCGAGCCCCTTCGCTCCCACCGTCACGTTCTCAGTTGCGCCCAATAGGGAGGCCGGCCATGAGGCGAAGCTCCATGCTCCCCCTCCACCGCCGCCGCCCCCGCGCCTCTCCCCGGTAGAAGCGCGCCGCGCTCCGCTGGCTCCGCCCCCGCCCCCGCCGATTAAATAGGCGAACACCTGCTTGGCGTTGGCCGGCTTGAACCAGATCGCAGTGCCGGGCGTAGGGAATATTTGCACATCGGCAGGTTCCGCGCTGTTGCTCTGAGGTAGATTCGTGAGCTGGGAGCCGTCGCCTTGGAAGGCCGTGGCTTTGACTGTGCCGGTGACATCCAGCGCTTCGCTGGGATTGGTGTTGCCGATTCCGACACGCCCGGTGGAAGGCTGGACCGTCAGCGGCGACTGCGCAAAGGCCACGCCGGCCTGCCATAGGCAGGCAGGCAGCGCAAAGATCAGCGCGGTCACGAAAGCACCGATTGATACTGCGAAATCGACCTGCCCGCCGCCTGTCTGCCGGAGCACAGGCAGGCCAGGCAGGCGGGACCTCCGCGGACGCCCTCTCGCTATGCGATTGTTGCCAGCCATATTATTCTTAACCATCACTCGCCTCCTTATCCCTTACTCCTATAGTTCCCTCGCCTAGCTCGGGACTCCGCTATCGCTTCGCCTTACTCCTTACCCATCCGGACACGTTGGAAACGTTCTTTTTCACACGTCGCTCAAAGCTCGGCGCAAAACTGTTTTTAAAGATCCGAATACCAGCCTGCCCCCTTTTCTTAGTGCCCGTCTTCTCGAGCCTGACTCCTTACGCTTCACCCCTACCCCTACCTCTTCCTCTTCACCCCTCACTCCTTACTCCTTACGATCACGACCAACGCCTCCTGATTTACTCGACACATTGCAAACGTTCTTTTTCACACGTCGATCACACAGCTCAGCGCAAAACTGTTTTTAGATATCTGAGAACCAGCCTGTTCCGTTATTTTTATCCCGAAGCACCTTTCCTGTCTGTCAAGCCTGGCACCACACCTTTTCCCATCAAAAATAACAACGCTTCAGTACATTTCGAATAATTGAAGAGAATGCAATCAACAGAACAACAGCTAGTAAGCTAAGCGCAATTCCATCCGCGATTCGGTTAGAAGTCTGCGCTGCCAAGATCAAAAATGGTAATCCATTGCTTGTTCCCCATACGCCGCCAAATAGTAAGCCAACAAAAGCAAACGGCAATGCATCGTCCACACCCATAAGAACCTGGCAAAGCCTAGACTTATCCCTTAACGCCCACATGGCTTGCGCTGAAGGGAAGAACGTGACGAACGCGACAAATGCAACCACAAGCCAGAAACCCACGACACCCCAATGAAGAGCAAGGAACGGGAGTAAAATAGGCACCAAATTGGTGAATGGAAGAATGCGAAAAAACCATGCTCTCGATCTGTTTGCAGAACGTAAACTCAAGGTTACCAGAACTGCAGCTGTAACGCTTAAAAACAGGCCCCCAATCAGTTCCGCTAGCGAAATTGCAAAGTGATACCAGATCGTCGTTTCTATAGGAGGAATTCGTTCCCCGCGGATGACCAACCCGTATGCCCGTTGAAGAACTTCAACGGGAGAACTGATGATCGATTGGACCCGAGGAATCGCGCTTAAAAACTGCCAGATAAGTAGAGTAAGAATTGTAAGGCAGATCACGCCTATCAGGGACCTACCGCGGTTCGCAGCTAGCTGTTCGCCCAATACAACAACTCTCAATGTAGCCGCATCTTCGAAACCTGGTCCGGCCGCCCTTTCTATAATCCAAAGGAAGGATAGAGATAAAATAAACCCTACGTACGTCACCGGGACATGACCCGGAGATATGGAATATCGCAACCAGCCGAAATCCCACAACCAGACCTGGGAGATAATCGAAATGAATAACGCTTGGAGTAGAGCCGTCTTGCGCACTAAACCTCGGGCTACGGCGCGATCTATACGAGAATTAGATGGCGTTAAAACGATTAGATAATGATAACAGGTGGCAAGGGCAACAGCAGTAACGCCCGCAATCCATGCCCAAATAATAGGTTCATAGCGGGACCCTTCTTTTCCAGGCCAGACTGGGAGAGCCCAAAATAACAAGAAAGGAACCCAAAGACCGATCCGCAAGAAACGAACTGTTGCGTCAGTCAGCCAGCTGCTGTTCTTAGTAACGAGTCCTAGAACGAAACCAAGGCCGCCCCCGATGACGAACGCCACAAGTAGTTCAATCAGCATAACCTCGAAGCCCCGCCAAACCTGAAACTCACCCAATCCATTTAGAGCACGTTTGAGGTGTGAGGGGTCGTCAGCAGCGAATAACCTGGAGTAATAAAAGAGTTCCCAGGCTACAAGAAGACTAACACCCGTAGAAATTTTAACGCGTTTGCTCAGGCTCATGTTTTTATTATTCTTGCTAATCCCATATTTCCTGCATTCCCTTGAATATAAGGTCCCAAAGTGAATCCTTCCTATCAGGCAGGTTATCCGGATACTTCCCGGGATACACCGGCTTCCCTCTGAAGCAAACTTGAGGCCCTACGTAACAAACGCCGTCCTGTGGATCGGGATTCAATGGCTTTCTGCAGTAGGCACACAGATCGAGATCCGGCTTGTCTGGTGCTTTTTGACGCTCTCGTTTTCCATGATCACGGTCGTGGATTTGGAATGCGAGCATGGTGCCGGAGGTAGCGGAATTAGTGGAGCTATGCCCTTCGGGGAAATCTGCGCCGCCCGACCGCTGGAAACTCCTTTCAAAGGTCCCGGCAGCGCTAGTCAGCGCAAACCCACCCATCCCTCCGAAACTTGGGCCTTGAGGTACCGGAAAATCACCGCTCGGAATTCCACCGCCGACAGTGCCGCCTCCATTAACTCCCGGCAGTCCGCCCGCGAACGAGACTCCGGCACCTACCAGCCCCATCACCGCGCTGCCAATTTGACAACCCGTACTTTCACACAAACCGAGCCCGCCTTGAGCGATAAAGAATAGCCCAGCGGGGTTGCCAGTTAAAAGCATGGCAATCCCGCCGAAGATTTCCATCCCATGCAGCACCTCGGGCGGGATCTGCGCCATTGCCGCACCTAAACTGGCCCCGATAATTGCTCCCGGAGGTCCGCCAGAGATGAACCCGAGTATCGCGCCGAAGATGCTGCCAAAGATGCTGCCAAAGATGCTGCCGAAAAACCCTCCGCCGCCGTCCGACTTGCTCACGTAGAAGTAGCCGCTCGGGTCGGTGTAGTTGATCGGATCGTTGTTGACGTAGCTATAGCGGTTGAGATTCTGCGGGTCGCTGGGGTCTTGGACATAGGGATCGGGAGAAATAAATCTGCTGATCTCGGGGTCGTAATACCGGCCGCCGTAATAATATAGCCCCGTTTCTGGATCGAGTTCTTTTCCGGTGAACCGGTGCGTCGGATCGCAATTGCCGTCCTGGTTCGACACCGCGCCCCACGGGTCGTACTCGGTCAACTGGCAGCGCGCGCCGAGGCTGTCCGTGACGACGTTGACGCCGCCGAGATGGTCGTTGTGGTAGAAGAGTTGAGTCGTTCCTTTCTTCGAAGCGAAGTTCTCAGTGCCGATGCGGATGAACTTGGTGACCTCTCCGTTGGGGGCGATCTCGTAGCCTGCGAACGGGTAGAGCGTCAGCCCGCTGGCGCCGTCTTTCTTAACCCGCATGCCGGTGTAGTCGTACTCCATGGAAGTCACGCTGCCGCCGAGGGTTACGCTGGTTACCCGGTTGTCGATGTCCCAGGTGAAATCGCGGCCGCCGCCGGCAGTCATGTTGCCGTTAGGATCGTAGCTGTAAGTTTTGCCAGTGGAGATGGCGGTGACGGCGGAGGGATGATAGAGCTGGTCGCCGTAGGTGAACCCCACGCCGCACTTGTTCATGAGATTGCCGATGGCGTTATAGTCGTAGGTGCAGTATTTGTCGGCTTGATCCTGCCCGAAATAGCCGTAGGCGGTCTCAAGGCGGTTCAAAGCGTCGTAGGTATAGATTCGCGAACCGGTGAAAACGTTATCGACGACGGCAGTGATGTTACCCACAGGATCGTAGTGATAAGCCAAGTCCTGGTGCGTGCCGGAGCCGTTGGAGGGAGTGGTGTAGAGATAACCCAGCGTGGCTTGGAGCGCATAGCCGGTCGGGGGCGCCGAGGAGGTGGTCAAGACATAATCGCCGCTGACGGCGCTGTAGTGGCGATAGAGGCCGACCGAGGCTGAGTCGGAGGCGGTGCGCATGTAGCCGAGAATGGCGTCGGAGACAAAGCCCGACGGCGGATCGTTGGCGGTCGAATAGTAGTGATGGCCGGTGGTGGTGTTCATGATTTCAACACACGACGCCGTTGGTTTTCCGCTAAAACAAATAAGTCAATACGCATGCCAGACCCCAACCCCCAACCCAGACCCCTAGGCCATCCGAAAACCAGCCTGTCCCGTTTTCTCTCGTCAACTCCCACTAATCACCTCCTAAGCGTAAGAAACGACCAAGCGACGCGACAGCGCGAAAAATAGAAAAGGCAACGCGGAGGTGAAATTGGCCTGGCTGGCGGCCTATAGTCTCCAAACCCGTGACTATACACTCGTCGCAGATACTGCTTTCAGCGGATACCAATAACGTGCGAACATCGTCCCGCTTTTTGCCGCAGAACCGGCACGTGCTGCCGTTAGCTTGCATACCGAGATCCTCTCTGTGCATATGACATCTTATCACCCGACCTATATGCCTGGAGCAGTACGACCTGTTATTAAATCCAAGTAGTTTCTGAATAACTCCACATTCGGAATAATGAAAGGGAAGGGCTCTGGACCCGGAGGGACAATTCGAGGCTGTGGGCTCGGGGTCGGCCTAAGCGGGATTAGTTTACCTTTCTGTCCAGGGGCTGGTCGTGGTCGGAGCCAATATGGTCTATCGGGACGCGGTCCGGGAAACGGAAAAACTTTTCCAGGTCCGGTCGCTCCCGCCAAAAGTGGATTAGGAGAATCTGCGACCGCAATATCTTGACCCGCTGTCCGCTGTAAGAATCCGTCTCGGGGAACTCGCGAACAATCAATGCACGTATCTCCTGCGCCCGTCTGCCTGACAGCACTTTCGAGTGTCAACCCGGCGCTAACCAACGCAAACCCACCCATCCCTCCGAAACTTGGGCCTTGAGGTACAGGAAAATCACCGCTCGGAATTCCACCGCCGACAGTTCCGCTTCCATTAACTCCCGGCAGCCCGCCCGCCAACGAAACGCCGGCACCTACCAGACCCATCACCGCGCTGCCAATTTGACAACCCGTATTTTCGCACAAACCGAGCCCGCCTTGAGCAAGGAAGAAAAAGCCTTCAGGATGTCCGGTGAGGATCATCGCAATCCCGCCGAAGATTTCCAGCCCATGCAGCACCTTCGGCGGGACCTGCGCTAACGCCGCCCCCATGCTGGCCCCTATAACCGCGCCCCACGGTCCGCCAGAGATGAACCCGAATATCGCGCCGAAGATGCTGCCAAAGATGGTGCCGAAAAACCCTCCGCCGTCCGGCTTGCTCACGTAGAAGTAGCCGCTCGGGTCGGTGTAGTTGATCGGATCGTTAAGGACGTAGCTGTAGCGGTTGAGATTTTGCGGGTCGCCGGGATCTTGCACGTAGGGATCGGGCGAGATGAATCTGCTGATCTCCGGGTCGTAGTACCTGCCGCCGTAGTAGTAGAGGCCGGTCTCGGGGTCGAGCTTTTGGCCGGTGAAGCGAGTGTCCGGGTCGATGCTGCCTTCGCTTCTGGAGATGCCGCCCCAGGGATCGTACTCGTTGAGCTGCACGCGGGCGCCGAGGCTGTCGGTGATGACATTGACGCCGCCCAGATGGTCGTTGTGGTAGAAGTGCTGAGTGATCGCTCCGCTGGTGGTTTTCTTCGTCGATGCGAAGGTCTCGCTGCCGATCCTTATGAACTTGGTGCTGGTGCCGCTCGCATCGATCTCGTAGCCCGCAAACGGATAGAGCGTTGTCCCACTGGCGCCGTCTTTCTTCACCCGCGCGCCGGTGTAGTCGTACTCCATGGCGGTGGTGCCGCCGAAGCTTACGCTGGTCACTCGATTGTCGATGTCCCAGGCAAAAGTCCGCCCACCGCCGGTGAGCATGTTACCGTTGGGATCGTAGCTGTAAGTCTTGCCGCTGGAGATCGCAGTCACGGCTGAGGGATGCATCGGGTCACCGTAGGTGAACGTCACACCGCACTTGTTCATGATGTTGCCGATGGAGTTATAGTTATAGGTGCAGAACTTTTCGTCTTGCGCCGTACCAAAATAGCCGTAGGCGGTCGCGAGACGGTTCAGCGCGTCGTAGGTGTAGATGCGGCTGGCGGTAAAAATGTTATCGACGACGGCTGTAACGTTGCCCACCTCGTCGTAGTGGTAGGCCAGGTCCTGGTGCGATCCCGAGCCGTTGGCCGGGCTCATGTAGAGATAACCCAGCGTGGCCTGGAGCGCGTAACCCGTCGGAGGGGTCGAAGAGGTGGTCAAAATATAATCGCTGGTGGCGGCGCTGTAGTGACGATAGAGGCCGACCGAGGCTGAGTCGGAGGCGGTGCGCATGTAGCCGAGAATGGCGTCGGAGACAAAGCCCGACGGCGGATCGTTGGCGGTCGAATAGTAGTGATGGCCGGTGGTGGTGTTCACGTACCGGCGCAGGGCGACGTTGCCTGTGGCGCTGTTTTGTTCAATATAGCCGGTGATGCCTGCCGCCGTGTAGCCGGTCGGGGTGGAGCCGTCGCTATTATAAAAATGGTTGGTTTGAACGACGACCGAGCTCTGGGGGCTCCAGAGGTAGGCCGACGGAGTGCCGCTTAGGCCTTGCAGCAAAACCCCATTGCTTTGAACAAAGGGAGCAGCCGCACTCGGGCCATCAGGCGCGGTGGTCGACAAATAGCCGACCGGAGCGCCGTTCACATCGAGACTAAGGCCCCAAGCCGAGCAGCCTGCCACGCTGCTGTAGCAGGTGCTTCGGTAAGCCGGCACCGTGCCCGGGTCGCCGGAGGACTTTAGATAACCGATCTGCGGTCCCGTTCCCGTTTCGACGGTGGCGTCGCCGCCGAGGCAGGCGTCGGTCTGGTCGCTGACACAGATACCGCCGCGGTAGAGGTTCATGAACCCGCTTGGAGGCCCCGGCGGCTGGTCGGTCCAGGAGTCGGCCCAGCCATAGAGCGCCACGCGCGCGGGCGGAGCGGCGCCGATGCCGGTGAGGCGGCGGGTGACGCGATAATTTTCCGGGTCGAAGGTCCAGTCGGTCTGAACGTTGTTGGCGTACACAAGCTGGGTTTTCTGCCCGCGCGCGTTGTACTCAACATGGGCGATATAGCCAGGGACGCTTTCGAGCCAGCCGGCGCCGTTGTAGTCGTAGGTGACCGTTTCGTTGTCTGGCGCTGGGAAGGTCTCGCTGAGTATACTGTTTAAGGCATTGTAAGTCTGAGACATGGTGCGCGGGACGCCGTCGCTAAGGATGCGCTGGGTTTGTAGCACATTGCCCGTCGCCTCATAGGCAAGAATCTTCGTTGTCATGTTCTCCGGCGGTTGAAAAACCTTTGTGAGCCTCCCCGTGGAATTGGGCACTGGAGGATCACCGAGGTCGGCGGTGTCGTATTTCCAGGTAACGAGCGTAGTCGTGCCCTGTTTTTTGGTGAGCGAGCGTCCGAGTCTGTCGTAATCGAAAGTGAGCGTCTGGCCTTTAGCGTCGGTCTGCGACGTCAGGGTACCGTTTGGGTTATAGCTGTACAGCCACGCGCCTGGCGGCGGCGATAGGAAATCACAAGCGGGCACATTCGACGGAGTTCCCATATTGGGGTCGCACATGGCGCGTTTACGCCCGGCCTTATCGTACGATGTACGCGTAATGTGACCCTCATGGTTGGTGACTTTGGTCAAAGCGCCGGCTGGGTCATACTCGTAGAAGGTGTGATAGGTCGCAGAACCACCGTTGACTTCATCGACTTGCCTTAGCTGCCCCAAGCCGTCGAAGAGCTTTCGCTTTTGCATGCCGCGCTCATCGGTAAAGGTGACGAGCCCGCGCTCGTAAGAAGTCGAATTGGAAGTACCGTCAGCATGATACTCGAACACCTTGCGTCCGAGAGGATCGTACATCGCGCCGGTTTCCCGCGAATCTTCGGTCGCGAAATGGGGCGCCGACGCCAACAACACCAAGCCGCGGGAGTCGAAGGCCCTCTCCGTTAGAATCGTCGTGCCGTTGGGACCCTCGGAGCGCGTTAAATCGACGCGGCCCAGGCCGTCGAAGAACTGCTCGGTCCAAATCTCTTCCGCCTCAAGGTGCTTTTCGCGCCGGAAGGTGATAACTCGTTGGGCAGCGGGATCGCCCCATTTTTCATACACGTAGCGGATCGTGGGATACTGTGCGCTGTCCAAGGGCCCGATGACTGTCGTTATCCGTCCAAAGCCGTCGGGTTCGTAGACCGTGGGCTGGCGGTTGACGTCGGTTTCGCTGAGCTTGAAGCCCAAGCCCGCGTGGTAAGTAAACGTTTTGTACTGCCCAAGGCAGTTGGTAATTGTCGCGGGAAAGGTCTTCGTGGGTTCATAATCCGTCGTTGTGGGGCAGTCGGGCACACTGCCGTCCGCAGAGTTGTGGACCGTGACCGATGTCCGAACGCCAAAGGCGGGATCGTACCCGTAGGTTAGTTTTGGGTTGTTGGCATTGCCCCTGGGGTAGCCAGCGTTGGTTTCTTCCACGATGAGAAGGCCGGAGCTGTCGTAGTCGAACCATTCTTCCCTCACAGGCCCACCCGTGCCATTATTGACCGCCCGCCTGATGGGAAGGTGCAGCCAATTTGTCGTATCGACAGACCAGTCTGTCGCCGCCAACGAAAACTGCCCCCGTTCTCGCTAACGAAAACGGGTCCAGTGGCTGCGGCAGGATTTCCGGAACGACTTTCAGCGAAGGTTTAGGACAAGGTTTAGGACGTGGCAGTCAGGGGCGGCTTGGGGGACCGGGCGGGCAGCTTGTAGGCGGGATCCCGCAGGTTGACTCCCTCCACTGGGAAGACGTGGCACTTTTGAAGCAGGCGGCTTAAGAGCGCCGCGGTCAGCGCTTTGTCGCCCAGAAAGCTACCCCACTCCTCGAAGCCTAAGTTGGTTGTGACAATCGTGCTCTTGCGACTGGCGCGATTGTCGATGAGGCGGAAAAGCTGGTTGATCTGAGGCGTGGTGCGCGCTTGGACATAGCCGAACTCATCCACGAGCAAAAGCTCCACGCTCGATAGCCGTTTGATGAGCCTCTTGGTCGAGCGGTCGGCTTGGCTGTGTTCGAAGTCGTCGAATAGGTTTTGCGCCGTGATGGCGCGGGCAGTCCGCCCAGCGTAGAGGGCCTTGAGCAGGATGGCTGAAGCCAAGCCGCTTTTGCCTACCCCGGGTTTTCCCACCAACACCACCGACTCGCCGCGCTCCAGGAAATCCAGCTCGGCTAACTCCTCGATGGCCTTGCGCTGGCGCGCCAGGGTCTTCTGGGTGAGGGGTCAAGTCTAGAGTTGACTAGTTATTGTCGTTTCTGCTAGTTCTAACCCCATGTCGCGTCCACTGCGAATCCAGTTTCCCGCTGCCGTGTATCACGTCATGAACCGGGGCGCGGCCAGACAACCGACGTTTGCCGACGACGCTGACTATGAAGCCTTCCTCGATACCGTTGGCCAAGCCCATAGGCTGTGGGGAATCGATGTTTTTGCCTATTGTTTGATGGGGAATCACTACCATCCCTGTCTTAGAACACCGAAAGGAAATCTGTCCCGAGTCATGCGCCACATCGACGGCATTTACACGCAGCGATTCAATCGGCGCCACCGCCGGGATGGCGCGCTGTTTCGCGGCCGCTACAAGGCGATTGTTGTCGATGCAGATGAGTATCTGGCTGCGGTGGTCCGCTACATTCATCTGAACGCAGTGGAGGGGGGTGTCGTGGAAATGCCGCAGGACTATCGCTGGGCGAGCCATCAATATTATCTTCAACCGAAGGGAATCCCGAGTTGGCTCAATATCGCGCAGGCATTGGAACAGCTTGGAGGGAGAAAGACGTTTCATGAGTTTGTGTTGTCGGGCAACGAGGAGTCGCTCAAGCAGTATTATGCAGCCCCCCGTCACAGTCCTATCTTAGGCAGTGAAGCGTTCATGGAGCGGGTAAGAGAGCCGGGTGCGGCAGTGGCTCGGGAGTTCGCACGGTATGAGCGCCGAGCGGTGCAGGCTGGTCCGGAACATGTAATACGGGAAGTCCTCCGCCAGTACAAGATCGACCGTGAGGAAATCTTTCGTGGGGTGCGGGGCCGAGAGAACGAAGGACGGAAGGTAGCGATGTACTTAGTGAAGCGCTGTTGTGACCGGACGTTGCCGGAGATAGCGAAGTATTTTGGAGCCGGCAGTTATGCGGCGCTGAGTTGGAACTGCCGTTCAATAGAATCGAAGATGGCCAAGGAGAAGAAGTTTAGAAATTGGATTGAAAAGATCGCCGCCAGTATTCATCAACTCCAGACTTGACCCCTACCTTGATCGATATAACCGGTGATCCCCTCCAAGGTATAGCCCTCGGGCGTTGGCCCTGGGGACAAATACAGATGGGTCGTGTGGTTTCCGTTTTGAGGCAGACTCGTCCAGAGGTACGCCGAAGCGGTACCCGTGAGTCCCTGGAGCAGAAGACCGTTGCTCTGAATGAAAGGAGCGCTGGCGCTCGGAGCGTCCGGAGCCGTGGTGGATAAATATCCTACCGGCGCTCCGTTGACATCGAGGCTTAATCCCCATCCGGTGCAGTTGCCCGAGGAGCCATAACATGTGCTCCGATATACGGGCACCGTGCCAAAGCCGCCTGACGTCGACATGTATCCGATAGCGGGACCGACGCCCGACTCAAGCATGCTATCGCCGCCGATGCAAGTTCCCGAACCGTTGGCGACGCAGATCCCTCCTCGGTAGAGGTTGACAAAAGCGGTGGGCGAGGTGGTCCAAGACCGACCCCAGCTCGTGAGGGCGTTCAGATTATGCGTGCCGCCGCTGAAGGTGGCCTGCCGGCGCTGCAAACGGAAGCTCGGCGTCGCGTCGGTCTCGTCGTAAGTCAAAGATGAGACGACGCCGTTGCCATATTGGATACCGGTCTTTTGCCCGCGTGGGTTGTACTGAATGTCGGTGATGTAGCCCGCAACCGACTTTAACCAGCCGGCGTTGTTGTAAGTGTAGCTAATCGGCTGCGCCGGTTCGTCGGAGAAAGTTTCGCTTTTGATGTGGCTCAATGCGTCATAACTCTGCGTCAGCGTATGGGGAACGCCGTCGATGGTCCGCTGGGTCTGCGTAACCCGGCCCAGCTTATCGTACTCAAGAAAGCGGGTCTCCCGTGACTCCGGGCTTCCCGGCAGGTCGGTCACATTTGTGAGCCGGCCTTTAGAGAACGGCACGGCTGCGTCGTCGTAAGTCCAAGCCACCAGAGTAGCCACAGTGGTCCCGCAGTTGTTCGTTTGCCCCTGCCATTTGGCCGTCGAGCGTCCTAGCGGGTCGTAAGCGAAGCAGAGTGTTTGGAGCTTCGCGTCGGTCTGGGATTTGAGATCGCCCGAAGGGAAATACTCGTAGGTCCAGACCCCCATGTTGGGGTCCTGCATGAAAGTTTTTCGACCGGCCCGGTCATAGTCCATCGATGTGACGTGATCGAGCTGGTTTGTGGTCGTTTTCAACGCGCCGGCCGCGTCGTAGGTGTAATCCGTATAGAAGGTCTCGGAACCGCTCTTCTCCTGTACCTGTGCGAGCCGCCCATAGGCGTCGAAGATCTGTATTTTTTGTTTGCCGCGCTGGTCGGTGATGGTGACTTGTCCCGGCGTGTAAACTTTAGTCACACTCGTCCCGTCGGGATGAATAACCTGGGTCTCTCTTCCGCGCGCGTCGTACGTGGAGTGCGTCCATTTTGCGGGCTCACCCACGAACCGCGGCACAGACTTGTCTGTGACCAGTCCTCTGGAGTCGTAAACGTTCTGCACGATTACTTTGGGGCTGGCCGGCTCCGGCCCATCGGTCGAAGTCAGGTCCACGCGCCCAAAGCCGTCGTAAAGTAATGCTCCGTCACAAGGACGGGGGCCAAGCCATGATCCCTAGTTCTAGAGATGACGACTCGCTGAGCGTCGGGCGTGCCCCATTGAGGATAGGAATAGATCTCGGTGCCGTTGGGCGATCCCGAGTCGTAATCGATCTGATTGGTGACCTTGGTCGGCCGGCCGAATGCGTCGTATTCGAATGTGGTTGACGCCTGGTTGGCTTCATCGGTCTGCCGTTTGATTCCGCCGTGCTCCGGATGGTATTCGAAGGTCGTCGTAAATTTCGGGCTGGTAAGATTGTCGCAGGCTGTAACGGACAAGGGATAGGTATTGTGGGTGGTCTCAAAAGTTGTCCTCGTGACGCAATTTCTCGGGTCGGTAACCGTCACGCGATTGGCGAAATTATCATACGTATATGTGAAGACAGGGTTGTTGGCATTTCCCATTCCGCCGCCGGCATCTATTTCTTCTTTCGTCAGAAGACCCGCTGTGGGGGGGGCTACCGTGCGGTAGATTATCGTAGGAAAGCCATTTTTGCCTGCGAATCGCCGTTCCAGGTCCCGTCCCTTCGCGCAGAATAGTCGTATGAGGTCGGAACAGCCAATTGCCAACGTCCATCGCCCATACGGTCTCCTCCTCGCGCTCGTCTCCCAAGGCGCCCGCACCCGCGATACCCTCGTGGACCGTGAGCGTGAGATTGCCAAACGTGTCGTGGGTGAATGTCTTGGCGGTTAGACGGCCCGTTGTTGCTTGACCCTCCCGCTCATCGGTTTCCACGCGTTTCATCAAGACTTGCTTTACGCCCGGGAAGGATTCGGGGCAAGGCGCGGCGTCATTGACCGGATCGCAGTACTTGTACTCGATGTCCACCATCAGGTCGCCGTTAGTCCGCTCGGTCTCTTGAATATGCGGCAAGCCGGTTTTGGGAAAATACTGGTTAAAAAAAGTTTTCTGTATTGAGCCCGCCGAACTGTCCGCTACCTCCATCGTTCTGAACCCCAGCCAGCCACGCCCGTGCCGGTTAACCTTCGCGCCACCGTAGATATATGAATACGCATAGTTGTTGTCGTTGTCGCTGACCGTCAGGCTAGAGACAACGTACAGCGGCAGTTGCACGTCGATATTGGGATAAGAACCGACGTATTGAGGCGCGGTCTCGGGGGTGTCCTTTGCGTAAACCGATCCGTCGGTGAGCGGCTTGTATGCGATGTCGTTTTTCCCCTGGAAAGGATTCGTTATCCTTATGAGCAGATCGGGGTAGGGATCTGTAGTGAGATAGGTATAGATCCTGCCGCCCTCGGCGGTGGGCAGATCGCTCTTGCCGTCACCATTAACATCCCCCATCCAAACCTGTTTCGCGGTCCATTGTAACGCCGGCGGGTTGTACCCCTCTACAGGCGATAGAGTGTAATTGCCGTCGCCGTTCGAGAGATACGTATAGATCTTACCGCCCTCGGCGGTGGCCAGGTCGCTCTGGCGGGATTGGCGTCGGGCTTCAATATGTGGATTTTATTCTCTCGGAAGAGCACGCTAGGACCAAGTCGTGCAATCCTACAGCATGGTTACCGGTCGTCACGAGATCTGACACTCATGCCACCCGTTTCCGCAGCGGGCGGACGGTAATCTGCACTCCCATCGCTCTCAAAACAGCGCGTAGGCTCTTCAATGCTGGAAATCGGGAGAGGAAATCGGAAATCGGGATAATCCCCATTTCCTCAACGATGTGCCGAAAACCATCTCTACGAGAGTTTTTCTAGAAACTCATTAGCCCCAATCGGCGAGTTGGCACAGACGGAAGATTTGCGGTAATATTCTCGGCGAGGTCGAGTCATGGAATATACTTCAATTCCCGAACCGCCCGGGTTCAGCAATCTTTCCAAAGCGGAGCAGGTCCGTTATCTGCAAGCGCTTTGGGATCGTATCGCGGAAAATCCAAGCGAGCTTCCGGTCCCATTGGCTCACCTCGAAGTCGCCGAGCAACGGCTTGCGGAATACCGGCGCAATCCGGACCAGGCGCGGCCGGCCTACGACGTCCTTGACCGGTTGGGCAAGAAGACTCGGTGACTGAGTACCGGCTGGTTTCAGATCCTCGGGCCGACCTCGATATCGAGGCGGCGTTCCTGTGGTACGAAAAAGAACAGCCCGGCTTGGGGTTGTAGTTCCTCGATGAACTACGGGCCGCTTACAACCGGATTGTTGAGGGACCTTTTAAGTATCCGCATCTCAGGTCAGGCGTCCGGCGCGAGATCCTCAAACGGTTCCCGTACGTCGTTTATTTCGCGGTGGAGCACACGGTGATCGTTGTGCTTGCGGTTCTTCATGCCAGTCGAGACCCCGCCGTGTGGCAGCGACGGATAGGTTAAAGCTCATTTCAGATCGCTCGCTAAGAGCGCCCTCTCTATCTTGTAGCAGCCGCTCCTTTTCTATAAGCGTAACTTTGGATCAGCCAAATGTTGGTCCAAGAGTGGCTCCACCTGTTCCTTACTCTACCCGAACGTCAACAAGGGAGGCTGCACATGGTTAAGTTAGCTATTTGGGTTTTATTGGCGCTGCTGTTTACGAGTTTTGAGGCGACGGCTGCTTCGGCTGCGAGGAAAGTCGTTATCGCTCACGGGCCTGTGAGTGGGAGTGTGCTGCCCCTTTGGATTGCCAAGGAGCAGAAAATTTTCGAAAAGCATGGTCTGGAAGCGCAGTTGGTCGTCGTAAGAGGCACGCCTATTGTTATATCAGGGCTGGTCTCCGGCGATATCCATATGGGGTATACGGGCGGGACGGGTGTCATAGGAGCTGCGCCCGGTGGAGCGGATATCAAGGTCGTCGCGTCGTTTTTTAACAAAGCGTTTCTGAGAATCGTCACCCGGTCCGAAATTGAGAAAACCGGCGATCTGAAGAGCAAGCGATTAGGAGTCCAAAGTATTGGCGGCGCAAGCTGGATGCAATCCATGCTGGCTCTGGAGAAACTCGGGCTGGACCCGCGGCGGGATAACATTTCGGTATTGAACAGCGGTACCAACGTCGTCAGGGTTCAAGCCTTGGAGGCGAAGTCGATCGACTTTACCGTGTTTTCAGACGGTTCTTTTGTGTCGATGTTGAAGCGGAAGGGATTTCGGGTGCTGGCAGAGTTACCGCAGATACCCTTTGCGAGTCTGGGCATCGCGGTGACGAGAAATTACATTCAACGTTACGGCGATGTGCTCGGGAGTGCGCTCAAGTCATTGGCGGAGGGAGCAGCCTTTGCGCTCTCGCCGGAACGGAAAGGCTTGACGATCGACCTGATAATGAAGCGCCTCAATGTTGCGAGTGACGCCGCGGAAGAAACGTATAGAGAACTCCCGAGAGTCCTGGAACATAAGCCTTACACCTCGATTGAAAGCATGCAAAATATCCAGCGTCTCATGAAGCTCCACAACCCAGAGGTAGCCAAGATCGACGTGCAGGAACTGGTAGACAACAGTATTATTCAGAAGCTCGATCAAACCGGCTTCCTAGCCGCGCTTCACGCTGCTTACGGCATCAAGTAGCCGGCTCTCCAGCGGCAATGTGCCAGGGCGAGTCGAGTGGCGGCGGGTTCATGCGGCTCAAGCACTGGGTAGGAATTCCTTAAAGAGCGGCCCCCACTTGTCGAGAAGGCGGAGACGCAGTTCGTTACTGACCTGGGCAACGGGATAGAATTCGTCTTTCCAGTCGTAGGGACGGCAGGCGTCAATGACAGCTCTGGAGCTATAAAGAGGTTTGGGCGCCAATTTTGTTTTCCTTTTCTCTTGCGGAGAGACCGCCGGGTCAGCCGACGTGGTACGGCAATGACGAAGGATTTCGATGGAGCGCTCGGGGTCGCTGCGCGTGGCCATGGCCCATATCACATCGTTGAGGCTGGAAGGGTTGATATCATCATCCACGACGACGGTATAACGGCCGGTGTTTGGAAGCTGAGAGGCGATCAGACCGGCCTGTTTAGACTGGCCCGCATAGACCTGTTGGATGGAGATGACGGTGAACAGTGCCCCGCCGGCGATTTCATGACACCAAACACCGGCGATACCAGGCACCCCGCTCTTTTCTAAGATGTCCCAAATGCGCACCGCCTGAAAGGTATTCCCTATTAGGCCGTAATCATGCGGTGGCTTGCTGGGATGGGCGCAGGTCAGTATCGGGTCGTCCCGGAACAGAATCGCTTTGACACGCACCACGGGCTCCGGGACGGGAGAAAGACCGAGATTTGCGTAGTAGCCAAGCGATTCCCCGAACGGTCCCTCATCCGTCAATTCGCCAGGCAGGCACTCCCCCTCGATTACGATTTCCGCATGGGCTGGAATCGGCAGCCTCGACCATGGGCCCGCCATGACCTCTACCGGTTCACCCTGAATACCGCCAGCATAGTCGTATTCAGAGACGCCCCAGGGCAAGCGAATGCTGGAAGCAAGCCATAGAGCCAGCTCCATTCCAATGGCAATCGCAACCGGCATGGCGCGGCCGCGTTTGCTGTACTTCTTGTCCAAGAGAATTCTGCCATGTTGAGGTTCCACCATATGCAAGGCCAACCGCTCTCGGTCTACCACCATCACGCGGTATGTCCCCACATTCACCCAGCCAGAATCTGGGTCCTGCATGATGACACCATCGCATGTTCCAATATAGCGACCACCGTCCAGCTCATGAAAGCGTGGCGCTGGAAACCGGGACAGATCAATCTCGGCACCCGTGAGCACATGGGATTTAACAGGACCAGCGGCTACCGCCTTGGGGGGAAGCAGTGAGAGAGTGCTCATCTTGGCCCGCCAACTTTTTACCAGGGAGAGACGACTTCCTGGCTCTAATGACACGCCCAAGCACAAAGCCAGTCGAGAGGGCGAGGCGAGCAACCCAAATAGTGTCCGATAGCCTTTGGGATAGCCGGGGATGTCGTCAAACAAAATGGCAGGGATGGGGCCTTTACCCTCTCGGGCAAGGATCTCCGCGATACCTGACATTTCTAGGTCGCAGGGAACTCCCTCAACCCGCTTGAGCTCGCCACACTCTTCGAAGCACGACAACCAGTGGCGTAAATCCCGATACATGAGTAGGTCCTCCGCTTCACCAGAAGCTCGCTCCACGCCGTAGCCCGGCTAGCAACTTTGAGTGGACACGTTAAAACTCTTCAACCGGCACTTAACGAGCGCATGGCCGAGGTCAACTTTCCTCTCTCATTGAACCCGGTCCTGGCACACGAGCGGCCCACCGTCATTGCACCAGACGCGGCGGCGCCTGCACCACCTCGACCGGCAGGGAGCTGATGTGTTCGCCGTCGCTGTGCAGGGCGAATTCGTAAGCGCCGGGTCCTGGAATCGTCAAATTTTGCAGCCGCAGGTTGACGTTGGCGTGACAAAGGCCCGTCACGTTATTTCTACCGATGACTTGATGGGTGGTTTCCGCCTTGAGGACGACTTCGCCTTCGACTCTCCTGAATTCGACGGTGAGGGAGTGCTGGCCTTCGATGTCGAAGCCGATTTGGGCAAAAAGCCAGAAGGACGGCAGCGGTGCGCGAAAATCCGTGACAATAAAGCGGTCGAAAATCCCCATCAGGCTGAATTTTCCGCTCTTCTCTTCCCTCACGTCGTCACAAAGTGTGGCAAGAAACAGTTTAGCCATGGTTATCAGACAAAGAACTTTCCGTTCAAATCGTTCCAGTCGTTCAAAACGTTCAAGCCGTTCAGTTTCATTAAATCTCAATCCTAACGAATTCGTTCCAGCCCGCTCATGTAGGGTCGCAACACTTCTGGAATTACCACGCTGCCGTCTTTCTGCTGGTAGTTTTCCAGCACGGCGACCAGCGTTCTGCCGACCGCCAATCCGGAGCCGTTGAGTGTGTGGACGAAGATCGGCCGCCCCTTCTTTTCTTTACGGTAGCGAATCTGCGCCCGGCGCGCCTGGAAGTCCTCGCAGTTGGAACAGGAGCTGATTTCCCGGTACATGTTCTGGCCGGGCAACCAGACTTCCAGGTCGTAGGTTTTCGCCGAAGCAAATCCCATGTCGCCGGTGCAGAGTTCGATGACGCGGTAGGGGAGTGCCAGCCGCTTGAGGATTTCTTCGGCGTCCCGGACCATGCTTTCCAGCTCATCATAAGAAGTCTCCGGTTCGCTGAGCTTGACTAGCTCGACCTTATTGAACTGGTGCTGGCGGATAAGCCCGCGCACGTCCTGACCATAGGAGCCCGCTTCCCGGCGAAAACAAGGGGTGTACGCGGCATACTTGATTGGTAGATCCTCCCGCTCGAGCATCTCTTCGCGGTGGACGTTGGTGAGCGGCACTTCCGCCGTCGGGATGAGAAAGTACTCCGGGCTCTCGATGCGAAAGAGGTCTTCTTCGAACTTCGGCAATTGTCCGGTGCCGATTAGCGCGGCGCGATTGACCAGCGCCGGCGGCAGCATCTCCTGGTAACCGCGCTCGCCGGTGTGCAGGTCGAGCATGAAGTTGATCAGCGCGCGCTCCAGGCGCGCGCCGGCGCCCTTGTACAAAGTAAACCGCGCGCCGGCCAATTTCGCCCCACGAGCAAAATCCAGGATGTTCAGCTCCTCGCCCATCTCCCAGTGATTTTTCGCCGGGAAATCGAACTTGGGCGGCTCTCCCCAGCGGCGAATTTCCTTGTTGTCCTCCGCGTTTTTGCCGACGGTAACGTCGCCGTGCGGCAAATTCGGCAAACTCAGCATGAAGCGCTCGAAGCGCGCTTCGATATCCGCCAGCGGCCCCTCGCCGCTACGAATCGCTTCGCTCACCACCTCGACTTCGCGCATGAGCGCCGTCGCGTCGTCGCCGCTCTTCTTATGCTTGCCGATCTCGCCGGAGAGCCGGTTCTTTTTTTCTTTGAGCCGCTCCAGGTTCCCCAACGCGTCGCGCCGCTCGCGATCCAGCGACACGAACTCCGCCCAATCGATCTCGACCCCGCGCGTCGCCATGCGCTGTTTCACAAGCGGCAAATCGTCGCGCAAAAGTTTCACATCCAACATGAAAATCCCTTAGGACAGTTCGAACGCGTTTTCCACATGTTCGATGATCGGCTCGTGCCCCGGCCAGGAAATACCGACGACGTCGAAGCGCGCGTCGCGTTGGTGAAGCTTCTTTTGACTCAAGAAAAACTGCGCCGCCCGCATCATTTTTCGTTGCTTCCTCGGCTGGACGGCCTCAAGCGGCGTGCCAAACCCGTGACCCGTGCGGGTTTTCACCTCGACGAACACGATCACGCGCCGGTCTAAGACGATCAGGTCAACTTCTCCCGCGGCACAGCGGTAATTGCGCTCGACGAGCTTATACCCTTTTCCCTTGAGATACTGCTCGGCGACCCGTTCGCCCTCTTTGCCGAGCACCTGTTTCGCGTTGTTCACGCTCATCCAATGAACCCATCACCGCCGCGTTCCTTCCCGTTTTCGCCGCAGGCGTCCCGGACGGGTTTGAAGCTGCGGCGGTGCACCGGCGACGGCCCGAATCGGCGCAACGCTTCGAGATGGGCGGCGCTGCCGTAACCCTTGTGGCTGGCAAAGCCGTACCCCGGAAAATGCCCGTCAAGCTCGATCATCATCGCATCGCGCGCCACCTTCGCCAATATCGAAGCCGCCGCGATGGAGAGGCACAGCCGGTCTCCCTTGATAATGGTTTTCTGCTGCGGTGGCACGCCGGGTGTTCGATTCCAAATTTGCAGCATCTCCCCAGGAATCGGTTGATTCCCGTCTATGAGCAGAAAATCCGGCCCGGGCCGTAGCGCGACCAACGCCTTGGCCATCGCCAAAAGACTCGCCTTGAAAATATTGATCCGATCGATTTCTTCCACCTCCACCACGCCGATTCCCCAGCTCCGCGCCTGCGCTTTGATCCCCGGCGCCAAGGTTTCGCGTTGCTTCGCGGTCAGCAGCTTGGAGTCCTTGATGCCGTCATGGGAAAAGCCTCGCGGCAAGACCACGGCGGCGGCCACCACCGGCCCCGCTAGCGGTCCCCGCCCGACCTCGTCCAACCCGGCGATGCAGGTAAATCCTCGGCTATACCCATCCTCTTCGATGGCGCCGAAGGGAACGGGATCGGTCCACTCCGCCGGCAATGACATCTGGCCGTCTTTCATCGCTCCTCATTCTTAACTAAAAGGGTGGTCGACTGCAAATAATTCTTGCCAATGTTGCTTGACGCATGCGCGCTAAGCGCATTGGCATTGCCCATCTCCCTGTGTTAGAAAAATTCCATGAAATTGACTCGCGAAGAAGTTCGACATGTAGCGACGTTGGCGCGTTTGCATTTGACAGCCGCGGAAGAAGAGCGTCTCACGGAGCAGCTCGATGCGATCTTGCGCTACATGGAAAAGCTCAACCAGTTGGACACTTCCAGAGTGGAACCGTTCACCCACGCCGTCGATGTCGTCAATGCATTTCGTGAAGACAAGGTAACCAATCATCCGAACGCCGAGGCCCTGTTGGCCAACGCGCCGGACAAAGATCAAACTTTCTTCAAGGTTCCCAAGATCATCGAATGAATCCAGCCGTACTCACGCTTCACGATGCCGGCGAGAAGCTGCGAAAACACGAACTGTCGTCGCAAGAGCTGACTCTGGCGGCCTTCCAACGCATCAGCGACACCGACGACACAATTCATGCGTATATCACGCTCTGCAGGGATGCCGCGCTGGAACAAGCGAAGCAGGCCGATGAGCGTCTAAAGCGGGGCGGCGAACCAACGCCGCTGTTGGGGATTCCGATCGCGGTGAAGGATAACTTCCTCACCCGCGGCCTGCGGACCACCTGCGCGTCGAAAATCCTCGGTGATTTCATGCCACCCTACGACGCGACGGTGATCAAACACATTCGCGATGCCGGCGCCGTGATTACCGGCAAGACCAATCTTGACGAGTTCGCTATGGGCTCGTCGGCCGAGAACTCGGCCTTCTTCCCCACGCGCAATCCTTGGAATAGGGAGCGCGTGCCGGGCGGCTCGTCGGGCGGCTCCGCCGCGGCTGTGGCCGCGGATCAGTGCATCGCCGCCTTGGGCACCGACACCGGCGGGTCCATTCGCCAACCCGCCGCCTTTTGCGGCGTGGTCGGGCTCAAGCCTACCTACGGTCGCGTCAGCCGCTACGGCATTATCGCGTTCGCTTCCTCGATGGACCAGGTCGGCCCGATCACGAAAGATGTCAGGGACTGCGCGCTGCTGCTGGAAATGATTGCGGGTCGTGATCCCGCCGATTCCACTTCTGTCGCTCGATCCGTGCCCAGATATTCCGATGCGCTGACCGGAGAGATCAAAGGACTTCGTCTCGGTGTTCCGAAAGAATACTTCGTCGCCGGGATGCAGCCCGAAGTGGAACGAGCGATTCGCGAGGCCATCCGCTTGCTTGAGACAAACGGCGCCGTCGTCGAGGAGATATCGCTGCCGCATACCGAATACGCCGTCGCCGTCTACTATATCGTCGCCACGGCCGAGGCGAGCTCCAATCTGGCGCGCTACGACGGCATGCGCTTCGGCCATCGCGCCGGCGCAATGGATTTGCTGGAAACCTATATGCTTAGCCGCGAGGAAGGTTTCGGCCCGGAGGTCAAGCGCCGCATCATGCTCGGCACCTACGCGTTGTCGGCGGGCTACTATGACGCCTATTATCTCAAGGCCCAGGGGGTGCGCGCATTGATCAAACAAGACTTCGATGCCGCCTTTCAACGCTGCGACGCGATTGTCACGCCGACGGCGCCGACCACGGCGTTTAAGATCGGCGAGAAAATCGCAGACCCGCTGCAGATGTACTTGTCGGACATCTACACGATCTCGATTAACCTGGCCGGCTTACCGGCGCTTTCGCTCCCATGTGGATTCGACGCAAACGATTTGCCCATCGGCCTGCAAATCATCGGGAAGCACTTCGACGAGGCGACCATCCTGCACCTGGCGCATGCCTACGAACAGGCGACGGAATGGCATAGAAGAAAGCCGAGAATAGAGGATTGAGGATGGACAAAAAGAGGACGATGGAAGATCGAGGATGGAGAATGGAAATAAGGTTGTGGAGACAACGGCGGTGGGGTCTCGATCGTCGATCGTCGATCATCTATCCTCAATCCTCGACTTGAGAAAGCTCATGAACTACGAGCCCGTCATCGGACTGGAGGTCCACGCGCAACTTCTAACCGAGTCAAAGATCTTTTGCGGTTGCTCGACTAAATTTGGCCAAGCACCGAATCAGAACACCTGTCCGGTCTGCACGGGCTTTCCCGGCGTGCTGCCGGTATTGAACAAAAGGGTTGTGGAGTTCGCCATACGCGCCGGCCTGGCCACCGGCTGTCAAATTGCTCGATCGAGCATTCTGGCGCGCAAGAACTATTTTTATCCCGATTTACCCAAGGGCTATCAGATCAGCCAATACGAACTGCCAATCTGTACCAACGGCTACATCGACTTCGCCGTCAACGGCGCGATCAAGCGGGTGCGCCTAACGCGCATCCATATGGAAGAGGACGCTGGAAAAAATATTCACGATCTCCATGGCGCCTGGAGTCTGGTGGATCTCAACCGCGCCGGCGTGCCGCTCTTGGAGATCGTCAGCGAGCCCGACCTGCGCAGCGCCGAGGAAGCGGGAAGTTATTTGCGAACCCTACGGACGATCCTGCAATATCTCGAGATCTGCGACGGTAACATGGAGGAGGGTAGTTTTCGCTGCGACGCCAACGTATCGGTTCGGCCCGCGGGAACCGCTGCCCTCGGCACCAAGATCGAGATTAAGAACCTGAACTCCTTCAAGGCGGTGGAAAAGTCGCTCGGCTACGAGATCGGACGACAAACCGAGACGCTCACCGGCGGCGGAACGTTGATTCAGGAAACCCGCCTGTGGGATGAGAACCGTGAAGAGACGCGCGCCATGCGCTCCAAAGAATCCGCCCACGACTACCGCTATTTTCCCGATCCCGATCTGCTGCCATTGGTGATCGATGACGCGTGGATCGAGGAGATTCGCGCGTCGCTGCCGGAACTCTCTGAGGCGCGCAAAAGCCGTTTCATTTCCAAGTACGGGCTGCCGGCTTATGACGCCGAGCTTCTAACCGGCCGCAAAGACATCGCCGACTATTTTGAAGCCGCGCTGAAGACGCATGCCAATGCCAAAGCCGTCGCCAACTGGATCGCCGGCGATCTTTTTCGCGTTCTGAAGGAACGGAAGTTGGACGACCGGCTGACGATTACGAAATGGCCGGTCCGCGCGGCACAAATAGCGGAAATGGTGCGCATGATCGACGAGGGCCAAATCAGCGGCAAGATCGCCAAGACCGTTTTCGACGCGATGCTTGACTCGGAGCGCGGGCCGAGGGAAATCGTCGCCGAGAAAGGTCTCGAACAGGTTTCCGATACGGGAAGCATCGAGGCCGCGATCGAGCAAATCTTGGCGGCTCACACCAAACAGGTTGCAGACTTCCAATCCGGCAACGAAAAAATACTTGGCTTTCTTATCGGCCAAATCATGAAAGCCACTCAAGGCAAGGCCAACCCGCAGAAGGTCAACGAAATTTTAAGACAAAAACTAAAAGCGGATCAATAACGGAATTTACGACGTCGGGATTTTCCCTGCCAAAGCTTTCTAATCTTACCGCCCAATCGAAACCGGATTGTCTGTCGCTGGAGGCGACGCCGAACGAACTTCAGGCCGGTAGGCCTGCGGCAGGTTGATGACGATTCCGGAAAATCCCTCTTGGCGCAAGGAGCGAAGCTGGCGGTCGGCCTCCTCGCGCAGAGCAAAGTTGCCCATGCGCACCCGAAAGGACGCGTCGCCGCCCGCTTCAGTGATCGAAACGGTGTAGCCGCGCTGTTCCATTGTTTTGGCCCAGTGCTGTGCCGCGTTCGCTTCCATGAACGCGAGTTGAATTACGAACCCCTCCAGGTTCTTCGCTACCGGACGGGCCGAGGTTTTCTTTTCCGGCGCCGGGTCCGTTTGTTTGACTCGGGCCGAAGCGACTGGCTCAGCGGCAATTTCTTCCGAATCCTTGGGTTGCGACTCTTCGACTCGAGCCACGGCCTTGACCGGGGGCTCTTGCTCGGGATTGCGCCCCACGGGCGCGCTCGAAAGTGCCACGGGTTTGCCCGCGGGGGTCCTCCTGGGGGCCAGCGCGGTTTTCGCTTCCGGAGCTTTAACTTCTGTTTTTCCGATGACGGCTTTCTCGGTGATCTTTTTCTCTGCGGCGTGCTTGACCGGCACGGTGCCCGCCGCCGCTGGTTTTGTCGCCGCCTGAGCCTTCGTATCTGATAGCTGCCGGCTGGATGGTTCGGCCTCGTGCGCGCTCAAGGGTGTTTCGACGATCACCGGCTGTGGCGACACAGTGGCCGCCGGTTTCGGGTCGGCTATCGCCGGTTGCTCCACGGAGGATCGGGCAGTGGATATCGATCCCTGCGCCCGGTAAGAAACCAAATTCATCGGTCCGTCTTGCTCAGCGGCAAAGATGGTCGCGTCGCCGAGCAAGTCATTCTGTTTGATCTGTTGCCGCAGAAACGCCCGTACCTTCTCCTTTGGGAAATAGACGACCGTGCGTTCCAAAAACACCCGGGAAGTGCTCTCTTTGGAGCCGACATTGCGCCAAGAAAAATTCAGACCGTAGCCACTTACTTCCGTTTCCTGCTCAATGCCCGGATCTCCAGCCAGGATTCCCAACAGATCGCGCCCATACAGGGAAAAGATATGGTCCACCTTGGCGCTGTAGTCACCCTTGGACTCGAATACTTCCGGAGCGCCGAGGATAACTTCCAAATAGCGCTCGTCGGGGGTCTTCGTCGCGCCGTGGGAAAAAAAACCGATGCCGCCTACCGAAGCGATGTTATTGGCGAATTGGAGCTTAGCGGTGGTGGGATTTCGAACAATATTCTCCACCAGCCGGTCCATATTCTCCCGATACTTTGCGCCGAGAAATCTCCCTTTAGGGGTGCTGTAATAAGATGGGGGGGTGACGATTAGCCCCGACACGCTGGACTTTCTAGGGGGGGCGTCAACCATGTTGCAGCCCAAAACTGCCAGTACCAGAGCGAGAATCCAAGCCTTTGGGAATTGATTCGCGATCATCGATCTCCCGGCGCGCCGGATATCTTCACAATCATTTCCTTGACAGGTTTTGGCCATGACTTATAATTAAACGGTTTGCGACAATTATAGCAGATATACAGACACAGACCACTACAAAAATAACTTTTTCCCCAAACGGGAGGCAATTTTCATGGCGATAGGTGAACTCCTACTCGCGAAAAACGTCATTGACGAAGCGCAACTCAAGAAGGTTCTCCACCAACAGAGGATCGCGGGCGGCCGTCTAAGCGACAATCTGGTTGCGCTCGGTTACATCACCCGAGATGATCTTGACGCGATTCTTCAGGAACCGCCACCGCTCGCGAAAACGCTCGCAGAAACCGGTCTGGAGGGAAACTTTCTCTTGAATTGCCTGCTTCGCACGATGTACATCTCGGCCCTGCAGACCATTCCGGAGCTTTCCGACCAGATTAAACTCACCCGAGGCGTCATCGAGCAGCTTTTGACCTTCGCCAAAAAAGAGGCGCTGGTGGAGATTCGCGGCCCTTCGGAACAGAACTGCAACATCATGCGTTACGCTCTCACCAGCGCGGGCAGAGAACGGGCCAGCGAAGCGCTGCGACGGTGCGAATACATCGGTCCGGTGCCCATCCCGCTCGAAAGCTATCAGGAGCAGGTGCAAAAACAGACGATAACTAACGAAGTGATCGGCATAGAAAAACTTCGCAAGGCGCTTTCCCATCTCGTGCTTTCCGAGGATATCGTGCGGCGCCTTGGGCCGGCGTCTAATTCGGGCCGCGCGATGTTGATCTACGGAGCCGCCGGAAACGGCAAGACCTCGATTGCGGAGGCTCTGATAGGGGCATTCGAGCAACCGGTCTATGTTCCCTATTGCATCGAGGCCGATGGACAGATCATCAAGATCTTCGATCCGTCGGTCCACACACCCTTTCCCTCGGCCGTGGACGGAACCAAAGGCAACGGCCACCCGATTTTCCTGCCGCAACTGGATCACGATCCGCGCTGGGTGCGCTGCAAGAGGCCCTATCTGATTACCGGCGGTGAATTGACCCTGGAAATGCTCGACCTCGCGTTCGACCCGCATTCCAAGTACTACGAGGCGCCTTTGCAGGTGAAGGCCATCGGCGGCGTTTTCGTCATCGATGACTTCGGGCGCCAGCGCGTGCGCCCCCACGAGCTGTTGAATCGATGGATTTTTCCGCTCGAGCGAAAACTCGACTATCTGACCCTTCACACAGGGAAAAAATTCTCGATCCTGTTTGACCAGCTGGTCATTTTCGCGACCAATTTTCCGCCGGAAGAGTTGATGGACCCGGCCCAACTACGCCGCGTACATTACAAAATGAAAATCAATCCTCCGAGCGCGGAGGAGTATCGAGAGATCTTCCGCAGGATTTGCGAATCCTACGGCCTGGAGTTTTCTGAAGAGATCATCGCCCGTCTTCTGAATACCTTTTATATCAAGCATAAGGTGCCCTTGGCCGGATTTCATCCGAAGTTCATTGCCGAACATGTGATCGCCGCGTGCAATTACCTCGGCACGCCGCCGCGGATCACGCCTCAGCTTTTGGCCGATTCCCTGGAAAACATGGTCATTCTTCCGGCTTCGTCCTCGAAGGAATAAGGCTGAATGGCCAAGCCGATCGTTTTCGTCATCCATTCGCTCGACTCCTCGCTTGCGTCGGTTGCCAAGCTGTTGGAGGCGCGGGATTTTTCGGTTCACATGAGCCGCAGTTTGACCGAGGCGGAACGGGTTTATTCGGCTTTTCCGATCGAGCAGGTCAAGTTCATTTTCGCCGACGTTACGGTTTGTTGCGGAGATTCTTGGCGGCGATTCGAGGAGCGGGTTCGCGACGGCTCCGCCGATACGGTTATCGTTGGCTACCACCCCCGCCATACCCAGCAGCTTCATGCACTGCTCGGCCACCCGAATCCATCGGCCGATGAGGGTCGGACGGCCATCAACCCCAAAAACCCAGAGATGATCGGCGAGGCCCCTCAGTTTAGGGAAACATTGCATCTCGCAAGCCGTTACGCCAACCACGACATTACCGTGCTCATCACCGGTGAGACGGGTACGGGAAAAGAAGTGATGGCGCAGTTCATCCATTGTCGAGGCTCAAGAGCCAATAAGCCTTTCGTGGGCTGCAATATGACGGCGATCCCAGAAACGCTCGTGGAAAGCGAGCTGTTCGGATACGCTCGAGGCGCGTTCACCGGCGCCGACCGAAACAAAAAAGGGCTGATTGAAGCGGCCGAAGGGGGAACGCTCTTCTTGGACGAGATCGGCGATTTGGCACCGGCGATCCAACTGAAGCTCCTGCGCTTTCTCGAAACCAGGGAGTATTACAAAGTAGGGGAGGCCTCGCCGAGAACGAGCGACGTTCGGATCATCGCGGCAACGAATAAAGAACTGGAAGATGCCATCAAAAGTACTGGGTTTCGAAAGGACCTTTACTTTCGGCTCAACAGCGCGCGGATCATTCTTCCACCGCTGCGGGAAAGAAAGGAAGATATCATTTTGCTTGTGGCCAATTTCATCTATCAGGCCTGCCAGCAGTATCAGACCGCGCTTAAGAAACTCAGCAGTTCTGCCAAAGAGCTTCTCTTGGACTATCCTTGGCCGGGCAATATACGCGAACTAAAAAGCGTGATCGAAAGCGCTACTATGGTTTCAGACGGGGACTACATCACCATCAGCGATTTACCGATGAACCTGCAGCAGTACGCCGCCGGACACCGAGACGAAATCGCCACCAAGGCGATAAGGAATATCGAGGAAGGCGAAAGGAGTCTCATTGAAGAGGCGCTCCGGCACACCCAGGGTAACAAGGCCAAGGCCGCAGAAGCGTTGGGCATTTCCACGCGGACGCTTTACCGGAAAATCGAGAAATTCGCGATAACCCGGCTCGACATCAGCCGGGAACATTGACAAGGCGGTCTGTCCCATCGCGGCGCTGGATAAGAAAAGATGACCCAGCTTTCGATCCGGATGCAAATCGGCGTCACCGTGCTCGCCGCGTGCCTCGTCCTTTACCATCACTCGACGCAAGCTCAATCGCGATCCGATGCCGAGATCAAGAGGGACATATCCCAGGTACGATTGTTTACGGCGCCAGATGCAAACTCGGCGCCGGTAGCCACGGTTCCGCGACCTGAGATTCTTTCGTCACCAGTGGCGCAAGTCCTCGGAACGGGCGGGGCCAAATGGTACCTGGTCAAAACCAGGGGCGACATCGTGGGCTGGATGAGCGCCGACGATAGCGATGCGAGCGGTAGGTTAGAGTCGTTTTTTAAATCGCTCCCTGCCGAATTGTCGATTTCCTCTCCGAGTGAAATACCGTTATCTGGTCCGAATTCGGCTCATTCCAACACCATGGTCATTCCCATTCAGATGAACGGATTGGCTGTCATTGTACCGGTTATTTTGAATCGCGCGGTTCAAACAAACATGATTCTGGATACCGGTGCTTCATTCACCGTGGTCTCACAGCAGCTCGCTGGCCGTCTTGGTTTGAAGCCGGCAAGACGAGTCTCCCTCGTTACGGCCAATGGCACTGTCAGTGCTCCCTTGGCGCCGCTGGGATCCTTGAAAGTAGGAGAGGCCGAAGCAAACAATCTCACCGTGGTGATTCAAGACTTTTCACCTACTCCGGCCCTGGGTGGTCTACTGGGCCTGGACTTTCTCAGTCGTTACCACACCTCAATCGACTCTCGCCGGCAAGTTCTGGTCCTGTCGCCAAGGTAACTGCAACATCCTTACAGGGCGCGCAAAACTGTCAAATCACGAATGGAGTTCCCCGGCACATTTGTACAATGTTGTTCAAAGCGAACAGAATTGTGGTAACTATCTAGCAATTCAGGGACAAATCGGTATTTATCTAACTGAAATTGCGAACTTTTCGCCGCCAGCAACGGTGGCAACCATTTTGCTTTGAAATAGCCCGGAATCTGGTCTTAAGCTTTCGTTCACCGTCATCGGCAAAATGTTAAATGCGAAAAGTATGGAGAAACTAGCTGCCTCGATTAGCCCCGCCAGCGAAGTGGGCGCAAGCAGTTTTGGGATGGTACTCGACTCTGTTCAGGGCCTTCAACAACGGTTGGAGGACTTCTCCGTCGATGAGATCAGCGAAGCTGAGACGTTGGCGAGAACGCTTATTGCCCGTCTAACCAAGTTGGCAAAAAAACTAGATCGGTTAACCGAAGTCCAGCGCTTTGTGGCCACCGTTCGGAGAAGCGCGAGCCAAGGCGGGATTGAAAATATCGAGATCCCTGACTTGAAAGTTATAGAGAATTCGCTGCCCGTACACGCCATCGTTCAGGCAAGCAACCTGATCCCTTTTCCGCGACCGAAGAAGGCGCTATCGGAAATTGACGAGAACTCACTGTTGACTGCGGCGCCGATTGTCTATCAACGGGAGAGTTTAAAATCGGCACCGGACGCGAACGACGACAACCGGGAGAAGACGCATGACTTTGACCTTGAAGATCAGGCTCGAAATCTGGAAGAGGCCGTTGCCCCCGAGCTAACCCGTGGGCAAACGTTTGCAACTAATCCGGAAGGGACGGAAGCACCGATTCTCCCAGCAGCGATGTCTATCGACTCAACGGTCCCGCAAGAGGATTTCCCTTCCCATGCCAGCGAGGAAGAGTTGGCCAGTTCAGAAATTTCAAAGATTTTCGCCCAGGACTTCACCCAATTGCGGGCAAACGAAGCGACGGAACTTCTTGCGAATGCCCCTAGGTTTGAGTTCGCAAAGAACGAAGAGTCGGCGGCGGAGGCGAAGGGGGAGGAGGCTGCGAGTGCGGCTTTCGATCAACGGCTTTTGGATGAACTGATAAAGAATTATGGAGAATTCGCATCGCCGGCTACCTCGACCCCCGTTGAACCGCCAACCACCCCAAGCAGACCCGCGCACGAACAAGCTGTCCGCCGTGAGTTGCGAATGCACGAGCAGAAGTCCCTAGAACAAAGCGTTCCAAAACTCAGGAAGAACGGCCAACTAGACCGTGAGTTGAAAAAAATCATCAAAGACTACGGAGCGGTTGATCTTTATTCCCGCCAAAGCTCGATCAATTTAAAGACCGCCGGGATCGCCGCGTTTCTGTTGCTAGCAGCATTAGTCGCCGGGTTTTATTTCTACTATTCGCCGAATACAACTAGCGTTGGCGATGGTCCCGAGACACCCTCAACCGCGGCTCAGTCTCAGATAGAAAGCGGAAGCTCAAAGCAGTCCGCGGATAAGCGAGAAAAGAGCGCTGCGGACCGGAATGGTACGGCAGGGGAATCGGATCGAAATATTGAACGAGGCAATTCACAGTAGCGCGCAAGGACAAACGTGGAAAATTAAATACCATCATAGGGGGCGGAAAACCACCATGAAAAACGAATTACACAATCTCACCGAAGACATATCCCGGCTCTACGAAGACATCACGCAGAAAACAGAGTCACTCGGACAGATTGACAGCATCACCCGTCTTTATGACGAGCTGCAAGCCCAGCTACAGAGCATCTCTGCGGAAGAAATCGACCTGTTGCAGAGCCAAATCCGATCGACGCTCGAACAAATGGTTGGGATCAGCAAGAGTCTAGCCGTGATCAAAACTTTGAAGGTGACATTCAGCAACCACAACGACATGAATGAGTTCGCGAAAAAACCCCAAGAACCAACCAGCACCCGTCGCTCCATGGAGGACCGTTAGCCGACAGAACCTGTTGACGGGCGATGATCATGCAGGGGAACCTCTCACAAATCAGCCTCAACGACATCCTTCTCCTCGCCACGGGCGCCAAGAAATCAGGGGTCTTGAAGTTTTCTCGAGGTAAGGAGACCGTCGAAGTTTACTTCATTGACGGCAGTATCGTTCATGCGACCTGCCCCATCGGGGATGGCGAAAAAGCGTTAGTCTATCCGGTAACGTGGGGCGAAGGGACGTTTACCCTGGTGCCCAACGGCGCAGCGCGGACCGCGACCATTCAGAAGTCTACGGCGGAGATCCTCGATGAAGTCAAAGCCATGAGCCGGGAGTGGGAAACGATTCTCGAAGTGATCCCGTCTGGGAAAACGCTCTTTCGCATTGCGGACCTGGACGAAGGTCATTCCGAGCCTGTCACGGTTCCGCATGTGGCATGGAGGATTATCAGCAAGCTCGACGGCGCGCGCACGGTTCAGGAGGTCGCCGAGCTCGTGCGCATACCCTACGCCTATGCAGCAAAAGTATTTTTCAACCTTTACAAATCCGGCTTAATTGATATTATCACACCGTCCTCCAAACTGGCCGGGGAACCGGTCCCAGAGGCGTTGATACGCAGGTTGGCCGACATTCTTACCGAGGTTATAGGTCCCATGGCACCTTTGGTGCTGCGCGACCAAATCGAATCGCTAGGGGAGTCGTTGCACACCGTTCCGGATTCGAAGCTTGACGACCTCATCGCCGAAGTAAGCCGTGAGATCGCCGATCCCCACCTGAGGCGCAGGTTCGTAGAATCCGCCGGCCACGAAATAGCCAATTTCAAGAAATTCTAAAAGCTTTTACTCTAGCTCTTGGGAGGAAACATGCCTCAGGAATCCGTCTCGCCTGAAACTTTGAAAGTCGGCAACGCCCTTTCTGTGCCTTCACACAAAGGGGGGCTGAAACGGAAAATCATCACGACTTTCAGCGGACTCATTTTAGTTCTAGGTATCCTGGTTATAAGCGTTGTTTATTACCTGACCGGGAACGCACTGAGGAAACAGGTGGATTTGCGCGCGACCGCGATCGCCACGAACCTGAGCGACGCCGCCGCCGGAATTGTTTCGAGAAAAAGCGTTTTGGAAGCCGATGTATTGATCGCGAAATACGGCCGACTCGAAGGCGTGGCCTATGCCTATATTCAAGACCCTAAGGGAGGCATCGTTGCGAGCAGCGTTCAACCTTTTCCATCCGAAATAAAAGACTCCTCGGCGATCACCAACCGCCAGGTTTCAAGTTCGCGCGTTGCTAGCATGCGCGGCAGACCGGTATTGGAAACCCAAGTGCCCCTCCTTGACGGTCAGCTGGGAACCGCTCACGTCGGCCTGTGGGCTGACGCGGTTCAGCAGGAGGTACACGCTACCGTTCTACAAATCGTCGCCCTCGTTGGCCTTTGCCTCTTTGTGGGTATTCTTGCGGCGGCGGTCCTTGCCGGCAGAACGACACGGCCGATACTGGAATTAAAATCGATCGCCGATCATATCAGCCGGGGACAGTTAGACACCGCGATTTCCTTTGAGTCGAACGACGAAATCGGCGATCTGGCGCGCTCGCTTGAACGAATGAGGGCTAGCCTGAAAGCAGCGATGACGCGTTTAAGCAGAGCTTAAGAGATACAATGGCCGCGGATATTTTCCCATAACGCCCGATCAAGGTTTCAATGACAACGTAAAAGACCTTGTTCGATTCGTTCTTATAACGAGCAAGTGACCGAAGATTCCTCTGTAAAGGAGAACGGAAATGGAAAAGACACAGAACAAAGCACTCGGGTTTTTGATCGTTAGTTGTCTTTTGGGCTGGTTGGCGGCGGGCAGGTTTTCCGTCGCGGCAGCTGCCGAGACTCCCGCACCGAAGGCCCTCAAGAAAGTCGTCATCGCCTACAGCGCCATCTCCACGAGCCAAGCCCCCGCCTGGGTCGCTCACGAAGCGGGAATATTTCGCAAGTACGGACTCGACGTTCAACTTATATTCGTGGAAAGCGGAAGTCGAACGGTTCAAACGCTGATTTCCGGTGACGTGGTGGCTGCGCAGGTCGCAGGCCCCTCAGTGATCCAGAGCAACCTGCAGGGCTCCGGCGTCGTTTTGATTGCCGGGATCCTGAACACGATGGATTACAAGTTCATTGTTTCTCGGGATATTACGCGCCCGGATCAACTCAAAGGAAAAGTCGTCGCCGTGAGTAGAATCGGATCGTCATCCGATTTTGCGACACGCTATGCGCTGGAAAAATATGGTTTGATCCCGGACAAGGACGTTTCCATCCTACAGATCGGCAGCCAGCCGGCTCGTTTCAGCGCGCTGGAAACGGGGAAAATCCACGGCGTGATGATCTCTGTTCCGTTGACCGCCAAAGCCGCCAAGATGGGATATACTACGTTGGCGGACTTGCAGATGCTCGGGCTTGAATATCAACACACCGGGTTGGCGGTAACGCAAAATGTGATCAAGACACAGCCGGAGTTGGTGCGCAATGTGCTCAAAGCTTTCGTTGAGGCTATCCACTACATGAAAACCCATCGGAAAGAGGCTGTCGCAATACTCGGGAAATATCTGAAATCGGACGACCCGGAAGCGCTGGCCGAGGCCTACGAAGCCATTGGGCAAGCCTTGATTCCGGAAAAGCCCTACCCGACGCTCAAAGGCATTCAAATCATGTTGCGCGAAATGGGCATCAAAGACCCGGCCGCGCGCGTGGCTCGGCCCGAGCAGTTCGTGGATATGACTCTTGTAAAGGAGCTCGACAGCACCGGTTTTATCGACCGCTTGTACAAATCCACCTCGGTGGCCAAGGTGGCGCCACGCACGGAACCCGCGGCGCCGCCCGCTCCGGCAAAAGAAAAAGCCGCCCCGGCGGAATCCAAGGTCAAGGCGGTAGGCACTGCAGAGGAAAAGGTAAAGCCCGCCGCCAAACAAGTACCCTCTCCAGAGGAGAAAACCACTCTCCCGAAGGCAGCGAGCACCGTCAAACCGGCCGCCGAAGAGTACATAATCAAGCAGGGCGATACACTAAGCAAACTCGCCGAACGATTCTATAATTCTATGAACAAATGGCCGAAGATTTACGAGGCCAATAGAGACAGCGTGAAGAACCCCCACTATATCTACATCGGACAAAAAATCGTCATCCCGCCCGGCGAGTAAGCGAAATAATCGCAGTTATTGCTGGGAGTGAACTGACTGTTGAGCCGGGCATCGTGTTCGATGCCCGGCTCTTTTTTTATAGAGCCCCAGATTCGCGGTCTCATAATACTTCTGAGCAGCCCTTGCTACAGAGACCCGGGTCTTATAGAGTAATTTAAAGTAAGCAAACCGGCTTACAGCATTGCTCCGCATAACGGCGCGCAAGAGGTAGAAGGCCGGGCCACAAACTTAGCGGTGGCATGGACTTCGGCTCCGGTTTCACAGCGAGTGCATTCCCGGTTCTGACCCCTCCCTCTTCCAATATCCAAGGGCTATCGAGAGCCTGAAAAAGGAGAGTTATGAACCCTCTACTGATTGTCGCCATACCCTTAGGGTTGGTGATCCTAGGCATGATACTGAACAGCATTGGGCTTGCTTCCGATCATCCGCCAAGCTCAGCGGAGCAAGATCCGGTCAAAAGGCTGACGGCGGAAAAGGAAACTTACCGAAAGCTGTTTGATTTACAGAGGGGCCGAATCATGAAAAGGCAGAAAAGGGTCGGCCAATATAGCTGGCTGGTCATGGCCGCCTTTGTCGGCGCCTTCATCTGGCTCTACACGGATACCGTGAATAAGACCAGCCTTTCGAGCCGAATCGCCGCGATGCAAACATTGGGAACAGAGGGAGGGAAAGAAATGGTTCTCTCGGTGACTCTGAGCGACGGGAACAATGTCAAATACCTGATCAAGTTGCCTAAAGCCGACAAGTTGGAGGCGACCGCAACTGAAGCCGTTTCGAAAGAAAAGGTCTCATCCTGGGAGCTCGAGAGATTAGGCACGGCATTGAGTGTTGGGGATAATCCCTTGACGCTCGGCGTCGCGCTGAAGATTTCCAACTAGGAATCGAAGCCGGACAAAGGCGAGATTTCACAGATCCAAATCAGACTTGAGGCGCCGAATCGGCGCCTCAAGCCGGTGATCGTCGTTAATTCGACCCCTCGACTCGGGTCCCCCCGCCCTCTGTTCATATTCCGCCTCGGTTCAAGTATTCATGCCAATTTCCTGTGGAGAAGTATTCACCGCAGAAACGTGGTTCGAGAACCTCACCACCCTGATCTCTTCGACATTGCTCAGGGTCATCCTGACGAAGATCGAAGGATGAGGGAAATCGAAGGGCAGAGTTCACAGAGGATTCGTTCACAATGATTTCTTCAGCCGATTTTTTCCGCGCGCTCCGTGGTTCGACGGGTCTCACAACCTCCCGAGCCTGTCGAGGGACGCGCGTCTGCGGTTAACCATATAAAAGCCTCAACGAAAGTGTGGCACCGATGTTCCGCATTGTCTCGTCACACCGGGATTAAACCGTGACTGGCTAAAGAGCTTTAATCAGCAATTTATCCAGATTAATGCGGTCAAGCACTTCCTTTGGCACGCCGGCTCTCGGTGGATAAGGCGTCGGAGGCGCTGGCTTGGTGGCGTCTACGATGAGGGTTGAGATCATCACGGGCGTCTTGCTGCCATCGGCGTGAAACTCATAACCCACGGGATTGAGCCCTCCCGGACCGGCCATCGCGGGAATCAGGGTGAGGCCCCTTTCGAAGTGACAGCGGGTGCCGACGGCCCAAAGAACTTCGGCGTCATTGAACACGTCGATGTCGTCGTCAACGACCACAATCGTTTTCAAATTAAAGGGCTCGACATTAAGGGCTGCCATCGCCGCTCTTTTGGCATCCATTTCCGATTCTTTTTTGATCGATACGAAGCAGTACATGCGGGAATGGGCCGGGATGTTGACGTTTCTTACGCCCGGCACATATTGTTTGACCGTGCGGTAGATGATCCCCATGCGGGGAAGACTGCCCAATACCGTGTGTTCGCGATTGGAACTGAAAACATCATAGTAGATAGCGTCTTTCCGCA